>Ga0315293_10001060_pt1 | contig 26561 bp, 10 predicted proteins | sample YL17G13_20_MG_FD_203071 | JGI IMG/M metagenome (GOLD analysis project Ga0315293, IMG submission 203071) | Sediment microbial communities from Yellowstone Lake, YNP, Wyoming, USA - YL17G13_20 | ecosystem: Environmental > Aquatic > Freshwater > Lake > Sediment | place: USA: Wyoming | collected...
GCCTTGCCAGACTGAGTAGCGAAACTCCACAGGTCGCCTGTAACGGTGCCCGACCCGCCGACCTCATCTATACGCCAGTAATAGGTTGTGCTGGTTGCAAGCGTTCCGGGGGTGTATGTTGCAGCAGTCTGATTACCTATGGATGGAGGCGGATTCGCTGTGCCGAAATAAACGTCGTGTGAGTCAGCGCCGGGACCCGACGTCCAGCTCAGGGTTGCGTTTGTGGCAACATTTGAAACGCCGTTGGCAGGACTCGGATTAGACGCCTTGTCTGACTGAGTGATAAAGCTCCAGACATCGCCTGTAACGGTGTTTGGCCCGTTCACCTCATCGATACGCCAGTAGTAAGCCGTGCTAAGTGCAAGCGTGTCCGGACTGAAACTATTTGCATCCTGATTGCCCTTGAATACGGAGCCGGCGCTGTTCATCCAGTCCTGTGCAAGCAGGGCATAGTCAATAAAGTCCACAACGTTATCAGTATTAACTGCCGCATACGGCTCTGTGCCGGCAGGGTCTAACAGCCAGTATTCGGCTAATAGCAACATATCATTGAAATCGACAATGCCGTTTCCGTTCAAATCGCCGAGTAACCGCTGGGCATTATTGACATCATTTAAAACGGTTCCCAAATATACATCGTGCGAAGCTGCGCCCGAACCGGCTGTCCATGACAGTGTCGCAGTTGCCGATACACCGGCTGCGCTATTCGCAGGATTTGGACTTGTAGCTTTTACAGGAGGCGCGGGCGGCGCAGGTGTTGTTCCAATGAACTCTATCTCCGCTAATTGCACTGAATTAGGGGCAGGACCCCTGAGCTGTGTAATCGACAGGCGATAAATGTTGTATCCGGTGCTGTTGGTGAACGAGAAAGACCGCTTCTGGAAACGAGCGGTAAACAGCTCACCGGTTCTCGTATCGAGAGTAACCCAGCTCGCCCCGCCGTTATTGGAGCCCAGGAGGTTCCAGTTTGTCGGGTCTCTTTCCTGAAAATCGTTAGCTGATGTAAGCGTATATTCCGTAACGACGGATATTTTGCTGGAAGCATACTGATACTGTATCCAGCTGGAAGTGGGTGAAAAGTCAAGCCACTTGGTAGCCGAATTATTATCAAAAGCCTTAGCCATGCCTTCACTTGGCAGGTTTTGGCCTCTTGCGCTGATAATACCTGTCAGGTCATCTGTGGTGTCTGATAATACCGCAGAGGCGTTAGCGGCCAAATAAAACAAGACCACACAAGTTGATACAATCACTTTTTTCAACATAATTTACCTCACTGATTTTCTACTATTTATAACTCTAACGCATCTCGCTTCTGTATCAGAAGCGAGATGCGTTTTACTTCTGTCTTAATTCCATTTTTTACGGAAGGGTCAATGTAAACGTATCAAGCACTGTACCAGTCTCCGACAAGGCGGTTAATGTCAGCGTATTTCCGCTAATCGCAACCTTGCAATAATCCAGCGACTTAGTATAAGTATCAATATTCGGCCACCCTGCCTGGGGGTCGTACAATGGTGCTCCGCCGCCACCGCTGGTAACATGCTTCACGCCGTTGACGGTAGCGCGTGAATAATAATGAACATGCCCTGCCAGAACGATTTGTACGCCATAAGTTACGCACAGCGGCTGAATAACAGTCTGAACGTTGCTTTCATTGCCATGACCGCCGCCATCACAGCTCCAGCCCGGCATATGAAGAACAATAATCTTCCACGGCTTTGTGGTGCCGCTCAAATCGCTCACAAGCCATGTGTACTGGGCAGAAGGATTGGTGTACGTCGTGTACTGGTCAACTACGGCAACGTGAACAGGACCATAGTCGAATGAGAAGTAATCAGCAGGAGCCGCTGCAAAGGGGAACGGACGATACTTCTCAAAGATGGGGCAGTTACCGCTGCCTTCATGGTTTCCAATGCATCCCATGAACGGCATATTTGCCGGCGCAGTCATCAGACTTGTCCAGCTGTAATTGTACCACTGGCTTGTCCAGATAGTCTCCGAATCGCTTTCGACCCAGTCTCCTGCGTGCAGCACCATTGTTTGATAATTCGGGTCGGCAGTGTACGTCGAAATCATCTGCGCACAAAGACTGTTATTGCTGTTTCCGTTGGTTCGCGTATCTCCGTACATAAAGAATTTTACATTTGTCGCATCTTCGGGAGGAGCTGCGGTGAAACTACCGGTATACGGCGTTCCGCTGACCATAACGCGATAGTAATACTTGGTGCCGGGTGTAAGGCCGGTGATGTTATATTTATGCTGATGGTCGATGCCGTACTCTGTCGTATTGGCATATCCCAGAGAATAAGTCGTATCAGTGCCCCATACGATATTGCATGAAGAAGTACCGGCATCTACCTGCCACAAAACGGTCATCTGCGTATTGTTATTCGGATATATCAGATAAGGCCCTTTCTTCATGTTGGCAATGCCAACCGGAAGGCTGTCAAGGGTGCGCTGCTCTTGTTCGACACGGTCAGAATACACCTTGAAAATGCGAATACCAGGCGGTGTTGCCGGCGAGCCCAGTCCGCATGTACAGGATGTCGTTGTAAACATTTCAAGGTCGCCGTCGACAGCGTAATTATTCGTGTGGCGATGTCCTGCCATTACAACTTTTACGCCATACTCATGGAAAAGACTCAAGAGCTGCCCGCGTATAACCAAAGGCAAATTCCCCGCAGGGTCATTAGGTTCTGTGGCAGAAGAGACGAACAATGCAACATGCATAAACACAAACTTATGGGCATATCCAGCAGTTTCTGCGTCTATGAGCGTCTGAGTGAGCCAGTTCATCTCTTCGACATCTTTGCCGCCAAATGGAGACCTTAGCACGATATCGTCAAGGCCGATAAAGATACTGTCGCCATAAGCGAAAGAATACCATGGAACAGGATTCGGGAAAGAGCCGTAGCCATAGTTTGTTGCCCATGCATCATATTTGGCTTGACTTGGCGGTTCGCTTATATCGTGGTTACCGGGGACTTCATAACACCCAATAGTGGGAGTTAGGCCCGACCTATAGTTCTTATAGGTTGTAACCTGAGGATCGCTGGTGGAGGAGTCAACAAGGTCGCCGGCAACTAATATAAAATCAGGATTGAGAAGATTAATTTTTCCAACCGTTGTTCCCCACAGATAATCCGTGGTGCCGCCGCATTGTTGCCAACCCATCTGCGGGTCGGCTGCCTGAACAAAAACGAGGTCGGGTTCGCTGGCAGCGTCTATGGTCGTGAAGGTCCAGACATCGCCCTGTATAGTTGTGGCTCCATAATTTTCATCTATGCGCCAATAGTATGTTATACTGTTTACAAGTGTGCCACCCGGATTGTACATTGTTCCAGTCTGATTATCACTTACCAATGTTTCGGGCGGATTTGTTGTCCCAAAATAAACATCATGCGATACAGCGCCCAGAGCCGCTGTCCATGCAAGTACTGCCCTTGAAAGAACACCTAAATCGCCGTTAATAGGCAATACGTTAGATGCCTTGCCTGTTTGAGTTGTAAAGTTCCATATATCGCCTTTTGTCGTATTAGGACCGCTTACCTCATCAATTCTCCAGTAGTAATTTGTAGCAAATGCCAGTGTACCCGGACTGAAACTATTTGCATCCTGATTGCCTTTGAAAACCTGGTTTGCGTCGCCCATCCAGTCATTTGAAAACAGGGCGTAATCGAGAAAGTTCACGATGTTATCGTCGTTGACGCCTGCATAAGGGTCTGTGCCGGCAGGGTCATCGAGCCAGTATTCGGCTAATAGCAACATATCATTCTTATCGACAGTGCCGTCTCCGTCTAAATCACCGAGTAATCTATTTGCATTATTGACATCATTTGAATCAGTGCCGAAATATACATCGTGAGAAGCAGCGGCAAAGCCTGGTCTCCAGGTTAGATTTGTTCCGCTGACTGCCACATTGTTTGTATCGCTTACAGGGTTGGGGAATGTTGCCTTGTCAGAGATCGTCGCCCATACGGTAGTCTTGCCGGGGGTGGTAATATCATAGTCTTTCATCACTACTCCTGCGCCGTTGTAGGCCTTTATCCAGCCGCTGTTGATATATGGGGTGATTGTTGCGATAGCATTGCCGGCAATAATCAATTTGCCGGTGGATGAAAGATTAATTCTTCCTCCGGTCCCGCCGCTCACCCCCATCAACAGGACATTACAGGTGATAGTTCCGCCGGAAAGGTTTACATCTGTGACACTGCCTACATCGCGGGCAACATAGAAAGTGGCGCCGATATTAATCGCACCGCCGCTCATATTGATAGTTGCGATGTCGCCTGAAACAACGGCCGCATAAATATGGTTAACCGTGTTAAGGGTTCCGCCGTTCATAGTTATCGTGCCGTTGGTGCCTTCAAGGTAAACTCTGTAAACGCTGGCTGTCTGGCCGGTGAATACCGGTCCTGTAGCCATATTGATTTTGGCATAATCGTCGATAGCGTCCGGAAAGCCGCCGGTCCAGTTTGCGGGATTGTTCCAATCGCCGTCAAAGCCGCCATTTGACCAAGTACAAGTAACAGTTGCTGCAGATGATATTGCAGCTATGTTCAGTAACATAACAAAGGAAACCAAAATAATACGACTTAGCGACGCTGTTGTTTTCTTATTCATCATACACCTCGTAAAAAAAGTTTAATAAAAAAATTTAGATTAATATTGCCATACACGCTTAAGGCCGAACCGGTCTGGTCTGATTCACGGGTATTTCACCACGAAGTCCTCTTGCGGCCTGGCCGGTTAGCCAGAGATATTCATCACTGGGCAAAGAATAGCCGTCCATACTGTAAGTTACAAACATATTAACGCCGCCCGGTCTGGGCGGATTATTGGTAACCTTAAATATCGCTGTACCTTCATCCACTTCATCAAACATCGCCACATAAATCATATTAGTGCCGACAGTGCTGATGGTAGCTTTTACCTGGTCCCAGAAGAACTGACCGCCATAACGGGGATATTGATTAAATTTTGTGGGATCCTTTTTAAGATTTGACCAGCTGAATCCCGGCCATATCACGGGCAGATAATCCTTGCCGTTAGTATTGCACCATGTTTTATCGGGGCCCCATTTACTGGAAGCATAACTATTGACTTCTGAAGTTGTTTTATAGCCGCCGACGGTCCAGGGGCTGATGATGTCGGCCATGTTCCGAATTGCTATAATATTCGGGTCGGTACTTGTGCGCCAACTATCCCTCACGCCTATCATAACTGTATTGCCGCCGTAGTCGGGGTCATTTTTGAGAAAATCTATCAGTGTCTGACATTCCGCATGTGTGTATGCTCGTCCGCTGAAACCTATGCCCCATACAGCCACGACCGGCTTACCCTTGTGGAACATATAACCACGGTCATTGGGGTCTCTGCCGACATGCATTGTATCGACAAGGAATTTCCAGTCATCTATGACCTTTGAAGTTTGTCCTGCCCCAAGGCCGGAAAGGTCATACATCACCGCATATTTTCTGCCATACATATTAGTGCCCTCTTTGCAATATGAAAGCACATCATTGCGGTGATTAAGCTCGGCGCTTCCGGGAGTCAATTCCGTTGCAAAACGCTGCAGATACGCGCCGTCTATGCCATAAGCCCGCATCCACTGAAAATGACGCAGCACGGTGTTGCGATTGTGTGAGCTGAATACATAATAATCGTTGCCATCGTAAAACTCGGTTGCTGCGTATTTTTCATCCATATCCGTTTCGCTCATATCCGGCCACATATCAACAGTGCAATTGGTCGGTGCAAAGCTACCGTTGCCCCAGTGCACCCAGCCCCTTCCGGCACCATCGGTCGGTGTGTTGAACCAGCCCTGATAACCGCACATAATCTTGCCGACGAGAGTATAATTGCTGTCGGCGGGGATAGTTGTAAAGCTCCACACATTACCCTTTCGATTCTCCTGACCATTAATCTCATCAACACGCCAGTAATATGTGGCATTTAACTGAAGGTTGCAAGGGTCGTCGTAACTGGTATCGTTAGTGTTACCCTTGAAATATGGACTTTGACCCATCCAGTTGTCCGCCAGCAGGGAGAAATCGGTAAAGTCCACAATGTTATCGTCATTTACTCCTGCATACGGCTCAGAGCCGGCGGGGTCCTGCAGCCAGTAATTTGTAAGAATAAAGAGGTCGTTATAGCCAACTTGTCCGCTTCCGTCCAAATCGCCTACAACAAGATTTTCAACACCGTTCATATCTGTGCCGAAATATACGTCATGAGAAACAGCACCATAGCCCGCAGTCCAGCGCAAAACAACATCCAAAGCCGCATTCATTCCACTGTCAGCCGGGTTCGGGTCTTCGGCCAATCCCGAAATAGCAGTAAACGTCCAGACATTGCCTTTGTAAACATTCGGGTCGTTGACTTCATCAATACGCCAATAATACTTTTTGTCTAATTCGAGGCTCATCGGGCCATAACTGTTTGCATCGCGAGGCTGCGAACTTTGATAAATGCCCACAGTTGATGTATTGGCATCCCGAACGGAATTTGCATCAGTTCCGAAATATATATCATGTGAAGCAGCACTGTAGCCCGCAGTCCAGCGTAAAATAACATCCAAAGGCACATTTGTTGCACCATTGATGGGGTCAGGGCTTTTGGCCAATCCCAAAATAGTAGAAAACGTCCAGACATAGCCTTTAACGGTATTGGGGTCATTGACTTCATCGATTCGCCAATAATATTTTGTGCCTAACTCGAGGCTCATCGAGCCGTAGCTGTTTGCATCGCGAGGCTGCGAACCTTTATAGATACCGGGAGTCGAGGGGGTCGCGTTCAAGACGGAAGTTGCATCTATTCCGAAGTATATGTCATGTGTTACGGCGCTGTCGCCCGGCATCCATGCGAGGGTAACATACGGGAGTACGTTCACGGCATTATTGGTCGGATAGGGAATTCTGGCGTGCGTTGTATCCATAACACCTGTTAACGTTGTTTTGCCGCCACCGTAGGCTATATTCACAATGCCCAGACCGCCGTAAGCGGTAATCCAGCCGCTGTCTATGTAGCCTCTCACAAGCGTTCTTCTATCGCCGGTAATGGTGAGGGTGCCGCCAGTTATGTCGAGTTGCCCGATGCAACCTGTGGGCGAACACATTAGTAAGCCTCCTGTCCCTGTCACATTAATGATACCGCCGTTGAGATATACATAGCCCATGCCCGTTGCGAAACCGGCATCGCAGAAGCCGATGCCGAACGTGCCGCCGATGTTAAACGTGCCGCCGTTCATAACTACGGTGCCTTGTCCCTGGAAACCGACAAACACGTGGTCGACGGTGGTTACGGTGCCGCCATCTATCGTGAAAGTCCCTACATCGGAAGGGCCATAGGCCACTATAGACCAGGAGAAGCCCTGTACCAGACCGATTTTAAGGGTTCCGCCGGTCATGTGCAATCCGCCGGATACAGTGTCTCCAATGACTAACCATTGGCACTCCGCAGCCATACCGGCATTAATGTGCGCGTCGTTGGGATCTAATTTGACTACTTTGGCTTTATCGGAGTTGGCTATGAGAGGAACTTGGGCCGGCGACCAGTTGTTCGCATCGTTCCACAGGCCATTACCGCTGCCATTGGTCCACAATATGTCCAATGCCAAGGCAGGACTTGTTAGAACTGTTAAGAGAACGAAAGAAATCATCAAAAATAGTTTTTTAGACATAGCAACATTCCTAATAATAACATGTTAGAATATACAATTATTGAAAATTTATCTTGCGGGCCGAGTCGGGGTCACAGTAATTTCACCGCGAAGAGCCCGTGCGGCCTGGCCGGTAAGCCACAGATATTCGTCGCTTGGCAAAAGAATCCCATCATAATTGGGAGTTAGAAAATCAACGCCGCTCGGATGAGGCGGATTATTGGTAAACTTGAATATGGCGGTGCCCTCATCCACTTCATCAAACATGGCTATATAAAGCATATTAGCATGCGCACTATTAATTGTATAGTATGCCTGGTACCAGAAGAACTGTCCGCCGTTGCGGGGCATTTGGTTAAATGGCTTGGTGGGGTCGGTGCGGTTGGCGTTGTGGGCACTGAATCCCGGCCAAATAACCGGCAGGTAATCAATAGGGTGACTTGGGGTACTATGGCTCTGACACCAGTTGACATCGGGCGTCCAGACACTGTTGTTAAAGCTGGTTATTTCACTGAGGTATTTGTAACGTCCGACCGACCAGGGACTGATGATGTCAGCCAGGAGATAAGTTGCCTGAACCCACGAATCCAAACTTGATCGCCATGTATCGTTGACGCCTATCATAACGATATTGCCGCCATAGACAGGGTCATTCTGAAGGAAATTCACAAGGTTGTAAACTTCCTCTCCCTCGTATGCTCGCCCGAAGCCTATGCCCCAGACAGCCACAACAGGTTTGCGCCTGTGGTGCATATAAGCATGGTCGCAGGGGTCTCTGGTTACCTTCTTGGTATCAACGAGATATTTCCAGTCCTCTCTGACATACGAAGTCTGTCCTGCGCTAAGACCTGTCAAATCATACATCACCGCATATTTTCTGCCATACAGGTTCGCACCGTCTTTGCAGTAATCAAGCACATCGTTGCGGTGTAAGAAAGGTTTACCAGTCCGACTTATTATCTCCGTTGCAAATCGCTGCAGATATACGCCGTCGATACCATAATCCTGCATCCACTTGAAATGACGACGCACGGTAGTGAGGTTATGTGAACTGAACACATAGTAATTATTCCCGTCGTAAAACGAACTTGCCGAAAATTTTTCGCCCGTAGTCATCTCGTTCATATCAGGCCACATATCGACTCTAACGGTGCTCGGCGTAAACGAAGAGGTGCTTGTGCTCCAATGCACCCAGCCTCGGGTAGTTCCGTCGCTCGGGCAGTTGAACCAGCCCTGATAGCCGCACATAACCTTGCCAATGAGACTATACTCGGTTGTAAAGCTCCAGACATTGCCTTTGAGCCTCTTGGCACCATTGACTTCATCTATGCGCCAATAATAATTGCAATCTTGCACAAGGTTGGGGTCATAACTGTTCGCATCCCGGTTGCCTTTGAATACCAGACTTGCCTGTGCCCTCCAATTATTCGCCAGTATCGCATAATCAGCAAAGTCCACAATATCATCGTCATTAACTCCCGCATAAGGTACAGAGCCGGCAGGATTTTCGAGCCAGTAATTTGCGAGAATGTGAATATCGTTATAATCAACCCGTCCATCTCTATCCAAATCACCTTCAGGACGCTCGGCATCTCTTACCGCATTTACATCTGTGCCGAAATATACATCGTGCGAGGTTGCGCCATAACCTGCGGTCCAGTTCAAAACTTTATCTGGTACCACACCTGTTGCCCCGTTAGCAGGGTCCGGATTTTTAGCCAATCCGTCAGTAGTGGTGAACTTCCAGACAACGCCTATATTGGTATTTGCTTCGTTGACTTCATCGACACGCCAGTAATATGTGGTGTTGAAGTCAAGCACAGGCGGATTATAGCTGTTTGCTTCCTGATTGCCCTGGAGTATGCCGGGACTTGTCGTACCAAAATAAACGTTGTGTGAAGTCGCTCCAACTCCCGCTGTCCAGCTTAAATTCGCATCCGGCAGCACGTTTACCGCATTATAGCTGGGATTCGGATACATTGCCTTTTGCGGGTCGATAAGCCATCTTACCGTGGTTTTGCCGGGATTGGTAATACCGTAATCAACCGCTACGATGCCTGTACCATCGTATGCGATAATCCGGCCGTCGGCTATATAGCCGGTTACCAATGATGTTTTATCACCGTCGATGATAAGAGTACCGCTGGATATATCGAGCAGGCCGGTACAGCCTGCTGGAGATGCCATTTGAAAGTCTGCTGCTGTGATGGTTCCGCCGTCCAGATATACATAGCCTCTGCCTGTTGCAATTCCGGTATCGCAATAACCGATGCCCAGCAGGCCATAGATAGCAAATGTGCCGCCATTCATGTGTATGGTACCCTGTCCTTTGTAGCCGACAAACACATCGCTACCTCCTCCAGTTTCCACGGTTCCTCCATCCAGTGTGAAAGTTCCTGTATCGGAAGAGTTGCTGGCTATAATAAACCCGCTGTCGTCTAATACTAGATCAAATATGTAAAGCGTTCCGCCGGTCATACTCAAAGCGCTCGAGGCGCCGTCTGAAAGAACCAGCCATTGACATTCAGCGGCCATACCGGCACTAATAAGCGGGCCGGGCAAACTATTTATTTGGGCCTTATCACTCTCATCAACAGATGGGACATGAGTCGGCGACCAGTTGATTGCGGTAGTCCACAGGCCGTTACCGCTGCTGTTAGTCCACGATATGTCTGCGGCCAAGGCAGAACCTGCCAGCGTTGTCAGGAAAACCAAAGAAAGCAAAACTAATGAAGTAAACGCAGCTATTGCTTTATTACGCATAAACTACCTCAAAGATTTTCCATCCATAGGTACACCCAACAACCACATCGCCAGTTTTAAGTTAGCACGCAACCACTTATTTATTATACCACAAAAATGATAATATTTTATGAAAAAACAGTAAAAAACCAGTAAAAAAACAGCAAAAAACCTTTGTTACCGCTCCATCTGCCCGCCGAGTTGCGAACAGAGGGTCTTTTAACTTTCTGTCTACCTCAGGAAAGACAAACCGGCCCAGTACACTGACAGACAAGCGTCAGCGAGCCGGCCTGGTCTGATTCACGGGTATCTCACCGCGAAGTCCTCTTGCGGCCTGGCCGACAAGCCACAGATATTCGTCGCTGGGCAGAGGATAACCATCAATGTCATAGGTAACAAACATATCAACGCCGCCCGGTCTGGGCGGATCATTAGTAACTTTAAATATAGCGGTTCCTTCGTCCACTTCGTCAAACATAGCCACATAAATCATATTAGCGCCGATAGTAGAAATATCGGCATATACCTGGTCCCAGAGGAACTGGCCACCGACTCGCGGTATCTGGTTCAATGGTGTGCTGCCGTTATGCATATTGTGCCAGCTGAATCCCGGGAACATCACAGGCAGATACTCCTTGCCGTTAGTGTCACACCATGCCTTATCAGGTACTCCCCTTGTGCTGGCGAAGTTGTTGACTTCGATGGTATTTCCATATCTTCCAACCCACCACGGGCTAATGATGTCAGCCAGGAGCAGAGTTCGCGTTTCTACGCTTGAACCCGACCGCCAGTTATCGTTGACACCTAACATAACAACATTGCCGCCATAGACAGGGTCATTCTTAAAGAAATTTATAAGGTCATAACTTTCCTGACCCTCATACGCGCGTCCAAAGCCAAAGCCCCATAAGGACACAACGGGCTTGCCGTGGTGGGTCATATAGCCGTGGTCGTTGGCGTCTCTGCCGACCTTCTTTGTATCAACGAGGTATTTCCAGTCGTTTATGACTTTTGAAGTTTCGCCTGTGTTAAGGCCTGACAAATCATACATAACCGCATATTTTCTGCCATATATATTTGCGCCTTCTTTGCAATGAGAAAGAACGACATTTCGGTGGTTAAACTCGAGGCTGCCGGGAGTCAGTTCCGTTGCGAATCGCTGCAGATATACGCCATCGATGCCGTAATCCTGCATCCAATGGAAATGACGAAGTACGGTATCGCGTTTGTATGGACTGAAGACATAGTGATCACTACCGTCGTAAAATGCACTTGCGAGAAATTTTTCGCTGGCGCCATATTCGGTCATATCAGGCCACAAATCGACGTTGCAGCTGGTCGGCGAAAAGCTGCTGTTGCCCCAGTGTACCCAGCCCCTTCCGGCGCCGTCGGTCGGTGTATTGAACCACCCCTGATAACCGCACATAATCTTGCCGACGAGGGAATAATTGTTGTCAGCGGGGATAGTTGTAAATCTCCACACATCGCCTTTTATTATTTCAGAGCCAGTGACCTCATCAATGCGCCAGTAATACGTGGTGTTTATCGCAAAGTCGCAGGGGTCGTCATAATTGGTAGAGACTGTGTTGCCCTTGAAATATGAACTTGCCTGACCCATCCAGTTTTTCGCCAGCAGAGCGTAATCTCTGAAGTCCACAATATCATCATCGTTGACGCCCGCATAAGGCTCAGAACCTGCAGGGTCATCGAGCCAGTAATTTGCAAGAATAAGAAGGTCGTTAGAGTCAACCCGTCCGTCTCCGTCCAAATCCCCTTCAAGACGTTCGGCAATCCCAACAGCGGCTGCATCAGTGCCAAAATAAACATCATGCGAAGTTGCGCCCGCACCTGTTGTCCAGGACAAAACCTTATCCAGAGCCACATACATTGCATCATCGATCGGGGCAGGATTTTTTGCTAATCCGGAATCAGTGGTAAATGTCCAAATATCTCCAGTGGTTGTGTTTGGGCCGCTGATTTCATCGATGCGCCAGTAATAAGTGGTATCAAAGTCAAGAATGCCGGGGTCAAAAGTTATTCCGGTCTGATTGCCCCGGAATGTACCCGGACTCGACGTGCCGAAATAGACATTATGCGAGGCGGCTCCGGTACCCGCCGTCCAGCTCAGGTCTGCATTTGGCATCACATCAACAGCATTATTGACCGGAACAGGACTCCTGGCCTTTGCCAAATTACCAGAAGCCATTACTGTAGTTTTGCCGGGACTGGTAATATTGTAATCCACCGATACGGTGCCGGTGCCGCCGAAAGCCTTTATCCAGCCGCTGCTGATGTAGCTGTTCACAGTCGTCGTCTGGTTTCCATCCATCATCAGCACGCCGTTGGTTATATCTATAAGACAAGACGACGTCATTGAGAAAGAGCCGGTCATTATAGTGCCGCCGTTCAAGTGGACAGTTGCTGAACCGCCGGACCAACCAAGACCGAATCTGCCCGGCACGCTAATAGTACCGCCGTTCATTGTGAAAGTACCGCTGCCCATATATCCAATCCACAGGTGGCCGTGGCCCGCCGCGGTAACGCCGAGACTTATCGTGCCGTCGTTCATTGTAAAAGTGCCGGCCTGACCGCTCGCATCAATACCTATCATAAGCCATTCACCCACATTCATTGTACCGCTGTTCATAGTCACACTGGCAGTACCGCCGCTCATTCCGACACGTATCTGGTTACCGTCGGCGGCAGTTGGTGTATTAATGATAGGGCCCGAAGCCATAGCGATACTAACAGAATCGCTTATGGTTGGAAGAACATTGGGATTCCAGTTTGTGGCGTTAGACCAGAGATTATCCCCTCCGCCGTTATCCCATGTTGCTGCGGAAACGCCAGGGGCGAGAGAAAGAAGTAAAACCACAGAAGCCAACACCACCGCTCTCATAAACATATAGGCCGCCTAAAAACCTGTTATAAACAGGTGCCCTCAAAATGACGAGAGCACCCTTCAAAACTTAATCACATATCGGCTATTCTTATGCCTTTTTACCAAATATTACGGCCATATACCCGTCTCGAGCCAATCCCCAGAAAGTATTTCAAGGTCCTCTACGTCTATGACGCCATCCTTGTTTAAATCGGCCTTCCGCATCCTCGGCAAAAGATTGAAGGTATCAAGAACCTCGCCGGTGTCATTGCGAATCGCCTGCACTGTGCAAGTGTCGCCGTTAATCGTAACAACGGTTGCAATGGTCACGCCAAGATTCGATGCGCCGAACCACTTTACAAGCTTCGGGTCGGCCCCGCCGTTGTTGAATTCCGCTCCGCCCATACCGTTTGTAATATACACAGTCCCTTCGCCGTCAGGCACCACCTTGCCTGTCCAGACAGGCGAAGTCGGATTTGTTACATCATCATAATATGTAACAAGCGGGTAAAATCTTTCATAGAGGTGGTTGTGGGCCTGAAAGACAGCATTGACGCCGTACTTATCAAACACGGGACCCCAATACTGAATACAATCGGTGCGATTGGGATGGCCGGAAGTTGTGTACATCGGCGCATGGAAAAATACAAAAATCCACCTTACGCCTCTTGCCTTGGCAGCCGCCAAATCAGCTTCAAGCCACGTCGCCTGCGCAGGTATATTTACCTGATAACTGGACGGAGATACAAAGTGCGCACTGCCGTAATCAAAGCTGTACATCCTGCCGTTATTGCCCGGTATGATGCTGTTTGTATTTGGAAATGCCTCGGTATAAAAATCATTCCAGTAGTAGTATGAACCTTCCTGAACCTCGTGGTTGCCCAGCGCGTGCATGACGACTTTGGACTTGGTGAGGTTTCCTTCAATCCTGAACCAATCGGGCCACCACTTGCCTATGCCTTTTAAGCTGGCGCCTGCCCATACGGTATCGCCGCCTTCAAGCGCAAAATCAAAGTCTTGCGCCAATATCCAGTCGCACAAAGCTCCCTGGCGGGTATAATACGGTTCATCGGCGGTTGCTGTGCCGCGAGGATCCCCGTAATACACAAAATTAAACGAGGTCGTATTTGGGTCAGGGGCCGTAGTGAATGTATTGTCAGAGCCGGTCGTGCCGTCGCTCGAACGGACCTGATAATGATACATAGTCCCCATCGCAAGACCTGTAAGCTCGACATGGTGATAGTTTACTAATGCCGCAACATTTACCGTCAAACCATAGCCGTTCGTCAAACCGTAATCAACTGAACTGTCGCCGGTCGCCGCTGGATTCCACCAGTTGACCATTATCGAGTTGGTCGGATCATTTCTCCATGTCAGATATGGATAAATTCCCACAGGGTCGCCGGTTGTGAAGCTCCACACATCGCCGGTCGTAGTGCCGCCGAAACCATCCTTCTCGTCAATCCGCCAGTAATAGGTCGTATTAGGCGTAAGAATAGTAGGCAGTGTAAAGCTCGTGATTGTCTGATTAATCTGGAACGTCACGGGGGGATTTGCCGTGCCGAAGTAAACATCGTGCGAAACAGCGCCCACGCCTGCCGCCCATGTTAAAATTATTCCGCCAATCGGCATGCCGACAATGCCGTTAGGCGGACAATATTGTGTGCCAGTGATAGTGGCCTTAGTCTTCGCAGTCGTAAACCTCCACACCGGCCCAGTAATTGTAGAAGTACTGTAAACTTCATCTATCCGCCAATAATATGTGGTATCCGGCAAAAGAGCGCCGGGGTCAAACGTCGTTGCAGTCTGGTTGCCCTGTGATGTCCCGGGGCTTGCGGTCCCGAAATAGACATCGTGCGACAGTGCGCCAGGCCCGGCCGTCCAGCTCAATATAGGATGTATAGCAACACCTGTCGCATAGTCAGTCGGACTTGGAGCGCTTGGCTGACCGCTGAGCGTTGAGAAACTCCAGATATCGCCGGTTGTGGTGCCAAGGCTGTTGACTTCATCAATACGCCAGTAATATGTTTTAGCCGGCACAAGAGTGCCGGGATTAAATGTTGTTTCAGTCTGATTGCTCTGGAATGCCGTGGGCGGATTCGCTGTCCCGAAATAAACATCGTGCGACACTGCGCCAAGCCCAGCCGTCCAGCTCAATATCGCATCCAGGGCAACATTTGTCGCGCTGCTGAATGGGCTTGGATTTATGGCCTTCGGAGAAGGCAGGTAGCCTGTCACCGTAGTTTTGTTGGTTCCCAAATCATAACTGCGCTGCACAGTGCCGCCTGCTGAACCCGCATATGCGGTCAACTTGCCGCTGCTCACAAAACCGTCAATAGCGGCAATATCATTACCGTCGAGTATAAGAGTACCACCTCTGATATCGAGATGAGCGTTGGCGGTGTTCATCAAAAGGTCGGTGGCATAAATAGTGCCGCCGTCGAGATGCACATTGCCTGTGCTGCCGGCCACATCCGCAATCGATAAATAGCTGGACAGATTAATTACGCCGCTGTTCATGTTAAGCGTACCCACGCCTTTCTGTCCGACAAAAAATTTGCCGTTGGCTGGAATCATTACGCCGCAATTTATGGTGCCGCTGTTCATGTTGACAGTGGCGCTTTCAACGGCGAGGTAGCTTAGGTATACTAACTCGGAAACGTTAACAGTGCCGCCGTTTACCGCCAATGCGCTGCCTGCTATTATGTCACCAATACGCAGCAGGTCGCAAGCCACAGTAACACCGTCAGTAAGGCCGGGACTGGTATGCGTTACATTGAAATATGCGATACTATAGGGATCAGCCTGCGGGCCGCCAGGCGGGTCAAGCGCAATTGGCACAGTGTTATTGACCCAGTTCGCCGGCGTACTCCATGCGCCGCCTTCCGCTCCCTGCCAGACAGAAGACGTGGCAGCCGCAAAGGCATACCCGGAAAGGCTTATAGAAACGATACAAGCCAAAACAATTATTTTTTTATACATATATACTCCTATATTCTTCCAAAACTCTTAAAGTTTAATGTGTTACCTAACACAAACCAAAACTACAACCAGAGTTTCGGTTATATCACTGACTCTTCCATCCAGTTGTTTGCCATTACTGAAAAATCCTTGAAATCAATGACGCAGTCACCGTTAAGGTCAACTGCCGGCGGAGTAATACATCTTGACCTGTACAGTTTGATATCGTCGAAATACACCGTCCCGGCGCCGCCTGTCACGGGAATTGTTCTATTGCCGAAGCCGATATAGAACTTCTTCACATTGGCCAGATTAACACCGGTAAAGTCGCTCAGTTTAATATGCCATACCTGCCACTCTGCGCCCTGAGCAGCATTCGGGGTGCTGTTTACAAGAATAGCAACAGGATGGCTGTTATTGTCTTCAAGTGCCGCATACATCGGCTCGTCGGCATTGCCTGCGTTGCCTTTGTACCAGATATCCATCGCCACAACCCCATCTACCGTCCAGTTGATTGTGGGACTGGCGGTTTGTGCCTCTGAATAGAGCGGTGAGTTGACGTTATTGTAATCAAACTTCATCGTCTTGGCCTTTTCGTGACCGCCGGCTGTTGCAAGCGACAATGTCGCGCCTGTTGAGCCGTTGGACCACGAAGCCGACATAGCTGTCGTATCCGCATATTTCTCGAAATCATCTATAAGGGCAAAAGAAGCGACCACAAATTGCCACCTATCGCCTTTGAAAACATTTGTACTGTTAACTTCATCAATTCGCCAATAATAGGCATGGCTCAGTTCGAGACCTGTCGGAGTGAGGCTGTTTACCTCGTAATTTTGCGGGCCCACATAAACGCCTAACGTATTTACAGTATTCGCATCGCGAACGGCATTTGCGTCTGTTCCAAAATATACATCATGTGTTACGGCGCCGGTGCCGGGTGTCCAGCTAAGCACGGCATACGGAGGGGCGTCCAAGACGTTACTCGCCGGCTTGGGCCCTCTTGCCTTGTAAGGGTTAGTTGCGCCCGTTACGGTCGTGTTAGTGTTGTCATAGGTTACAACCACATCGCCCAAACCGTTAAAAGCGACAATATAGCCGCTGGTTACGTAGCCGGTTATAAGTGTGCGTCTGTCGCCGGTTAATACGAGCGTACCGCCGGTTATATCAAGTTTTGCGACGTTGGCCATATTCAAGTTGGTTCCGGAAGTTGACGTCACATTTATGGTGCCGCCGGCAAGATTTACTGTACCCTTGGTGCCTATAGAGCCTTCACCATAGCCGATGCCGAACGTGCCGCCGATATTTATCGTGCCGCCGTTCATATTCAAAGTGCCACTACCAGTACCTGGGGCGAGGAAGCCGATATAAAAACGGTTGTCCGTAGTAATAGTACCGCCATCCATCGTGATTATTCCTGTATCATTAGCACCATAGGCCACTATAGTCCAGGAATCGGTGCCTGCTCCCTTGTTTACATTGAGCGTTCCGCCGGTCATATGTATTTCTCCGGATGCACCATCTCCAACGACCAACCATGAGCACTCGGCAGCCATGCCGGCGGTAATGTGCGCATCGTTGGGGGCCAATCTGATTATTTTGGCCTTATCCACGGTTGCTATAGTAGGAACGGCTGCTGTTGACCAGTTGCCCGCAGTACTCCAGAGACCGTCGGTGCTGCCATTACTCCATAATACATCACCACCCGATGCGCGACCTGTCATAACTGCCAGCACAACACAACAAAAAATTAGCGAACATAATTTTTTTGACATGATAGACCTCCGAAAACATTTAATATTAGGTTATTTGTATACTTGTTAAACACAACTAAATACAATCTTTTATTCACCGCCGACGGCAAAACAGCAACTCTTTGCCGTAACTATTAAAAATCTAAAAATATACTTATAATAATGATACCGAAACAGGCAGGTTTTCAGACCCACCTGTTTTATTGCCGCTAAAACTTTTACTTCTTGTTCCTGCGGAGTAAAGCCATCGCGCCAAGGCCAAGCAGGCAAACAGTTGCCGGCTCGGGTGTCGCATAAACAGTCGTCGTCAATTCCAAATCATCATAAGAAGTCGCAATGACCCCGCCCGGTTTCGTGGTTGTAATCCAGCTGTAACCGGCGATCTCAGCTCTCCTATCGGTTTTGAGCACAAGCTTGCCATCTGTAATAACAAGGCTCCTCGCAGTGCCGCTGGTTCCAGGCAGAAGATCGTTGGCGTAAATAGTGCCGCCATTGAGATACAGAGTACCGTTGCCGGTAACGCCTGTTGTCCCTGTCATTAGCAAATTGCCAGAATAGTTGGCTGGACGGCCCACCCAAGTCGGGTCCGGCAAACCACAATTAATTGTGCCGCCATTCATGTACAGCGTGCCCTTACCAAGTTGCGTTACAAAGAAAGTTGAGTTAGCATTCTGTACGCCTGTGCTAATAGTTCCGCTGTTCATCCTCACAATGCCGTTGTCGGTAGCAGCGGCAGCCAGGGTGATGTACTGGGAAACATTAACGGTTGCACCCTTTACAACCAGATTGTCCAGATTACCGGCGTTTGCAGCACCAAAAACCAGGATATCTGTTGTTACCGTACCGGAACTAAGGTCTGCATAGTTCGGCGCTGTCTTGAATCCGGCCTTGTAATTAGTGGCGCCCACGACACCCCAATGGTCCGTTGCGCTTGGCACAACACCGCCATTCCACTTGGTTCCATCCGTCCACGAACCGACGCCTTCTCCGATGCCCAACCACTGGACATAACTGGTGGCGGCAGAGGCAGAACTGGCAAAGGCCATCATCACCATAAAACACAATACTATAAACTTCATTTTTCTCATCACTCTTTCCTCCTTCTTAAAAAAACAATACTATTCTCTCCGGCACATTGCCGAACTTATCATTTTTTGCCCTCAAAAAAACGCCTTTTGAGTGCAAAAAACGCTTATGTCACACACTCTCTTAACCTAAAGGCACACCAAAGCTATTGTATCTAACCGTTATCAATATGTCAAGCATTATTTGTGTTTTTTGCGATTTTCCATCACGGCGTCACATATTCTCTGACGTACAGACGCTTTGGCAAAGCGCCTGATAAGCCGTCAAAGAGGACAGCGCACCGTAGTTTATTCACAATTCTTTAACACAATACGTTATTAAGGGCATCTGTCGCTATTTATCAGCTCAAGACATCGCCCAAAATGGCCTAAATATTCAAATATCCATTACGGCCATATACCATTATCCAGCCAATAGCCCGCAAAAATATCAAAATCTTTCTCATCTACAACTCTATCACCGTTAAAATCACCTGCCAACAGAGCTATACTGGCCAGGGTGCGGTACACATGTGAAATATGACCCGGATACACTTCCACAAAACGGAAGCCCTGCGGAGTCGAAGGAGTACCAAGTGAGCTGTTGCAGGAGCTGGTCGTAATAATTTCCAAATCGCCGTCACGAACATACGAATTGTAATGAGCATGTCCTGAAAATACGGCTTTTACGCCATACTCATGGAACAAATCAAGAAGCTGTTTACGGGGACCATTACCAGTGCCAAGGGGCATATTAAAGGTTTGGTCAGCCTCAGCAATACTGGTAAGGCACAACGAGGTATGCATAAATACCATTATGTTGTCATATCCTGCCGTATTAGCGTCTATAAGCGTTGTCGTCAGCCAGTTCATTTCCTCGACGGCCTTGTTAGGATCTGTGAAGCCCGTCGGGCTTTTCAGAACCATTGAGTCAAGGACGATAAAGAGATTATTGCCGCGGGCGAAAGAATACCACGGATTGTTATTGTCCGGAGGATAGCCGAAACGGCTCTTCCATAATGCATAAGAAGTCGCATCCGGCGTGTCGCCGATGTCGTGGTTGCCCGGGAGATTGTAAAGCTGAATACCCGGATTGAGTCCTGCGGCATAGGATTTATACAGGTCGACCTGGGCTACGACGCCTCTGTTATCCACAAGGTCGCCGGTAACAATCAAAAAGTTAGGTTCAACAAGATTGACCTTGCTCACCGTCTCTGCCCACTTTGCATCATTATCGCCATTGTACCTCCAGCCAATTTGCGGGTCGGTTGCCTGAATAAATGTAAAGTCCGGTTCTTCCTTATCGACATAGAACTGGTCAATCACCGTGCCATCCGGCTTGACAGCCTGGCAGAAAAGTGAATTACCGTCGATGCTGACTTTGCAAAACTCAAGCGCGTTTGTCGTGTACGTCACCACATACGGCTGGCCAGCCGTCGCCGTATAGAACGGCGCGCCGCCGGCGCCGGTGGTTACATGCTGAACACCGTTTACATCGGCGCGGGAATAGTAATGATTGTGCCCTCCGAAAACAATCTGCACACCATACTGCTGACAGAGCGGCTGAATATAAGTCTGCACCATCAAGTCATTGCCGTGAGAACCGCCTGCGCACCAGCCCGGCTGATGAAGCAAAATAATCTTCCACGGCTTTGTGCTGCCGCTCAAATCGTTCACCAGCCATGTGTACTGGGCAGAAGGATTGGTAGGGGGGGGATATTGGTCAAGAACCACAATATGCGCGGGGCCATAGTCGAACGACCAGTAGCGTGCTGCAGCATAAGGATACGGCCAGTATTTTGTATAATAAACAGCGCTGCCTTCATGGTTGCCCATGCAGCCCTGAATCGGAATGTTTGCCTGCATCTGCAGCGCCGAATCGTAGGCCCGGTTGAAATACTGCTCAGTCCAGTCGGCTTCCGCGTCGGCATTGACCCAGTCGCCGCTAAGCAGCATCATAGTTTGATAACCCGGGTCGCCGGCATAGGTGGTATTTACAGCCGAAGCAACCGCATTATGGCTTGCTGGGTAAGACCGCGTATCGCCGTAAGCAAGAAATTTCACGTTCGTTGCATCCGCCGCGGGTGCTGTTTGGAAAGAGCCGGTGGCGGTGGTCAAAGGGGTCGTAACCCTGTAATAATACTTCGTGCCTGGCGTAAGGCTGGTGATTGTGTACTTATGCTGATGGTCTGTGCCGTATTCGGTCGTCGCAGTGCTGCCGGTCGAGTAAGATGTATTGGTACCCCATTCCAGAGTGCAGCCCTGGGTGCTCGGCAGCTGCCATAGAACCGTCATCTGAGTATTGTTGCCCGGATAAATGAGATACGGACCTTTCTTAATTGCGCTTTCTGTGGTGAAGCTCCAAACGGTGCCGGTATAAGTATTCTCCTCGTCCTCGACCTCGTCGATGCGCCAATAATAAGTTGTGCTGTTGGCAAGCGTGCCTGGATTGTAACTGTTTGCATCCCGATTGTCTATGGGTGCAGGAGGATCAGCCGTGCCGAAATAGACATCGTGAGATGCAGCGGTTACTCCTGCTGTCCAGCTTAGAATGCTGCTTGTCGAAACATTAATTGCACCGTTTGCAGGGCTCGGGATTGTAGCGACGACAGGGCCTGTAGTGAATGACCAGACATCGCCGGTAAAGACGTTAGGATCTAGGAGATCATTGACTTCATCGATTCGCCAATAGTAAACCGTACTCGGGTTCATCCTGCCCGGGTCGAATGTCGCTGCTGTAGTATTTGTTTGGAATGTACCGGGACTGACGGTTCCGAAATAAACATCGTGCGAATTTGCTTCGATAATGCCTACCCATGATAAATCCGCCAGCGTGCTGACTTTTGTGGCATTCCTGGCCGGCGAAGGATTTCCTGCCTTTGTCGGAGCAGCTGCCGTAACGGTGGTCTTGTTGGGGTCGTTACTGACGACAACAATCACCGTGCCCAATCCGTTGTAGGCCTTTATCCAGCCGCTGGTGATCCATGGGGTGATTGTTGCGTTAGCATCGCTGTTAATAATCAATGTGCCGGTACCGGTAATATTAATTGTTCCAACGGCTCCGACGTTCGTCCTCAAATTCAGGACGTTGCAGGTGATAGTTCCGCCGGAGAGATTTACGTTTGCGTTACTGCCGGAATCGCGGGCGACATAGAAAGTAGCGCCGACATTAATTGCACCGCCGCTCATATTAAGAGTTGCGATGTCGGTTGCAAGAGCGGCCATAAAAATATGGTTAGTGGTGTTAAGAGTTCCGCTGTTCATGGTCAGCGTGCCGTTACCAGCGCCTTCAAGGTAAACCCTGTAAACGGTAGCTGTCTGGCCGCTGAATACCGGTCCTGCTGTCATATTGATTCTGGCAATATCGGCAGCTAACGGGGCGGTATTGTCGCTCCAGTTAGTGTTGGTGTTCCAATTGCCATCACCACCCCCGTTATCCCATGTTCTTTCTATTGCAGATGATATTGCGGCCATGCTCAGCAGCAGAACTAAAGAAACCAAAAGACTGTTATTTCTGGACATGATATTTCTCCTACCTAAAAAGATTATTATACTACACTGTCCTATAATACATGCTTTTCAGCACGTAGCACACAATAATTTTACCAAATTTTTGGCCGTTGTCAAGTATTTTCTGCAAAAATTTTACGGCCAAATCCCTGTCCCAAGCCAATTTCCCGAAAATAAACCGATATCTAATGAATCAACAACGCCGTCATTATTAAAATCGCCGTCTAAATGAGGTTGATGTTGAATCGTAATTTCATCCAGTATTGTGCCCACCCACTGGACGTTAGCTGCAAAGACCGTATTTGCCGCAAGCAAAACCAACAAAATGAATATTATTTTGTGCATCGCCCTTTAACTTACAACCATCTAACAAAAGCCGATATCAGGACGCCATAAAGCTGTTTCGGCTATCTCTTTGTGATTCCGTTATGGCATTTTCAGTTATACCAAATATCACAAATTGACTAATCAATCATTTTGATAATGTAAATGTATCACGGACCACGTTGTCCGCATTTGTAATCGAGTTCACCGTCAGATTGTTGCCGTTGATTGTCACACAAGTCGCCAGCGTCTGGGCGTTGTATGTCATTACAAACAGCCCCGGAGAACCTGAGCCGGGCGAATCAAATGACGCACCGCCCAGGCCGGTTGTTACATAAACTGTACCCACGCCATCGGCAACTGCCACGCCGGCCTTTATCGATTTCGAACGTTCTAACAGGTGATTATGACCTGCAAAAACGACATCGACATGATACGTGTCGAATAGCGGGCCCCACGCCGTAATGCAGTCTGTGCGGTTGCCGCGACTCGTATTTGTAGTGTACATAGGGGCGTGCATAAAGGCGAAAATCCACTTTATATTCGGATTGGCTCTTGCGGCCGCAAGGTCCGCAGCAAGCCAGGTAGCTTGAAGATTTAAATCCTGCTGATAGCTTGACAGATTTACAAAATGCGTATTACCATAATTAAAGCTGTAAACTCTGCCCTTATTATTGCTGATTCCATTAGTTGGGAAAGCGCCTTCGTATAAATCATAGTAATAAATGTAACTGACGCTTCCGCCGCTCTCTGTGGGCTGAACTTCGTGATTGCCCATCGTGGCCATTATGACCTTGGACTTGGACAAGTTTGATTCAAGCCTGTAAAAATCAGTCCAAAAATCCTGCGGAGCCAGAGGATTTGCGGAAGTTATGCCGCCTGCCCAGACGGTGTCGCCGGTTTCAAGTGCAAAGTCAAAATTCTGTGCCAGTATCCAGTTACACAATACCTGATGCCTCGTATAGTAAGGTTCATCGGCGGTTTGTCCGCCGCGAGGGTCGCCATACACCGCGAAGCTGAACGAGAAAGTATTTGCATCCGCGACAGCCTCCGCGGTAGTAAACGTCATGTCTGAGCCGATAGTGCCGTCACTGGAACGAACCCGGTAATGGTATTGTGTTGACGGGGTAAGACCCGTAAGCTCGACATGGTGGAAATTGGTTACCGTCGCAACTGTCGCGGTTGAACCGTAAGAATTTGTAAGGCCGTAATCAACAAAGCTGTCGCCTGTTGCGGTCGGATTCCACCAGTTTACCACAGCCGAATTTGTCGGGTCATTTCGCCATGTCAAATATGGATAAACCGGCGTTGTGCTAAGCGGAACGGTTGTGAAACTCCACACATCTCCTGTAATAGTACCCGAGCCGCCAACCTCATCTATACGCCAATAATAAGTTGTGCTGTTGGCAAGCGTTCCGGGACTATATGTTGTGCCTGCCTGATTGATTCGGAATGTTCCCGGACTCGTTGTGCCGAAGTAAACATCATGTGAGATAGCTCCTGCACTCGCCGTCCAGCTTAGGGTTGCGTTTGTGGCAACATTTGAAGCGCTGTTGGCAGGACTCGGATTATACGCCTTGCCCGACTGAGTTGTGAAACTCCACAGGTCGCCTGTAACGGTACCCGACCCGCCGACTTCATCTATACGCCAGTAATAAATCGTGCTTGCGGCAAGCGTACCCGGATTGAAACTCGTACCGCTTTGATTACCTTGAGATGGAGGCGGATTCGCTGTGCCGAAATAAACATTATGAGAAGTGGCTCCTGCACCCGACGTCCAGCTCAGGGTTGTGTTTGTGGCTACATTTGAAGCGCTGTTGGCAGGACTCGGACTAAATGCCTTGCCCGATTGGGTAGTAAACGACCATATTGCGCCTTTGGCCGTATCAGGCCCGTTCACCTCGTCGATTCGCCAATAATAACTTGTGTTAAATGGGAGCGTACCCGGATTAAAACTATTTGCATCCTGATTGCCCTTGAATACAGGTCCTGCACTGTTCATCCAGTCCTGTGCAAGCATCGCATAATCGAAAAAGTCCACGATATTATCGTCGTCAACTCCTGCGTAAGGCTCCGAACCGGCAGGGTCTAACAGCCAGTATTCGGCTAATAGCGACATATCATTCCTATCGACAGTGCCGTTTCCGTTCAAATCGCCGAGTAATCTATTTGCATTGTTCACATCGCTCAGGGTTGTTCCGAAATATACATCGTGCGAAGCCGCGCCGGGGCCCGCCGTCCACCGCAGAATTTTATCAAAAGCCACATTCGCTGCGCTGTTTGCAGGGTCAGGGGTCTTGGCCTGTCCTGAAACAGTTATAAAACTCCACACATCGCCTGTAACGGTGTTTGGGCCGTTGACCTCGTCGATGCGCCAGTAATACGTTGTATTGAATTCAAGCTGACCGGGATTAAAAGCTGTTCCAGTCTGATTGATTTGGAATGTACCCGGACTTGCCGTGCCGAAATAAACATCATGCGAACCTGCGCCCGGGCCGGCAGTCCAGCTTAAGGTAGCATTTTTTGCAATATTAGTTGCGCCGTTTGCCGGGCTGACATTTGTAGCCTTCAAAGAGCCGACAGCCCAAACGGTCGTCTTGCCAGATGTTGTAACATCATAATCATATCGAACATTGCTTGCCGAGCCATAGCCTTTTATCCAGCCGTTAGCTATATAACCCGCAATTGTTCCGGTCACATTTCCGTTTATTATCAGCCTGCCGCCCGTGATATTGAGTCTCGCAGTGCCACCGCCGCCAGGCGCCATGCTGAAAGTCGTTGTTGCGGTGATAGTGCCGCCATCTAAATTGACGGTTCCTGAACTGGCGGCAGGAGGGGTGGCCGCATAAGCGATGCTGAAAAGCCCGGTAACAGTGATGCTGCCGCCGGACATATTTATCGTCCCTGTGCCGCCATTGCCCACATAGAACCAACTGCCGACAGTTATCGTTCCGCCGCTCATAGCCAGAACTCCGCCCTCTCCGCCGCTTTGCCCCATCGCCCATGTATTTGTACAATTGAGTACCGCCCCGGGCTGCACTGTCAGTATGCCCAGGCCCCCGTTACCGCCCAGCGTCATCTCCATAAATGTCGGAACCGTCGTGCTTACGACCGCGCCCGTGGCCGTCTTGAATCCCGCCTTATCGGCAGTACTGGGAATGACATCACCGGCCCAGTTTGCAGCCGTCATCCAGTCGCTTGTGCCGGCACCACCATCCCATTGAATATAAGTTGCAGAACAAACACCGGCAAAACTTGATAAAAAAATAAGTGAGGTTAAGAATAAAAACCTTGTTTTCATACACCCTTTCCTGGCTACACCCCTACCCCCCGTCTTCAAATATCCATAACCTATTTTATTATATCCGCATTTATTTTAAAATCAAGTATTTTATTAAAATAAATGTATCTCTAACAGTTCCATAGAGGGCATATTGCCGTTGATTATCAGCTTGCCTATGAAACATTTTACTCAAAAAGTCGCTTTTCCCAAGGCCGATTATGGTTTTGGGGCATCGGAAAAGGGGGCTGCTGCAGGTTCGATGTAGGGTTTGCCTTGTGTGTAGAAGGTAAGATGATGCTGAATAATATTTTTAATCTGAGGCTGGTTGGCACTGTCGGCAATCGCTATAGCCTTGCGGGCGGTATCGACCGCTTCGGGGAATCTG
>Ga0315293_10001062_pt1 | contig 26550 bp, 34 predicted proteins | sample YL17G13_20_MG_FD_203071 | JGI IMG/M metagenome (GOLD analysis project Ga0315293, IMG submission 203071) | Sediment microbial communities from Yellowstone Lake, YNP, Wyoming, USA - YL17G13_20 | ecosystem: Environmental > Aquatic > Freshwater > Lake > Sediment | place: USA: Wyoming | collected...
AAACCCCGTTAGAAATTCCAGTCCCGCTATAGCGGGACTCGAAACCGAGCGGGGCATTAAATCCCGTTAGAGATTTATCTCTAAACGGGATAAACCCCGCCCTCCGGGGTGGAACCCCCTACGGGGCTGGACCCGGAATTATTCTAAAATCTAACCCCGCTGCAGCCGCCGGCCCGGAGGGAGCAGCGTGGCATTATTTCTAACGGGGTAAATAACTGTTTAATACTCAACGGAGAGATGGATGAGGAACTTCCTGATTAACAAAAATCTATGCCTTTATTATCGGCTCAAAAAGAAAATCGGAAAGAAATGGGCTTTGGGAGTGGCAAATACAATTGAAAAGACTCTCCTTATCTTTGGAAGGGAGGAAATCCCTTATTCCAATAGAAAGGGATGATCACCAAAGAACAGGAATAAACTACCCCGCAGCAGAGCTGGGCGGTATTCAACAGGTATTTTTATAAATTGGATTATTTTCAACACAGACTCATTTTTTTATAGATTCCTTATGGAAAGAGAGGATTGGAAGCTGATATACACTGACAAAGTTGCCAGTATTTTTTTAAGAAATGTACCTGAAAATTTTGATTTAATTAAAAAATACCCATAACTTATATCTAAAGTACCTTAGTATTCTATTCTGAATTTTATTCCAACCTAACAAAATTCTTCAAGGGTGGCCACCAGTTTTAAAACGATTCGATCCCAGGTCAAAAAATAAGTTTAAAATATTGGTTTAAAATATTGTGCTGTTGACAAATTCCCTTGAATTCGCTTACCCTAATCCAAAATGTTTAAGAATATAAAAATCCCCTCCTCGTTTTCACTGATTGAAAAAGGGAAAGTTTCTCTTCTGCTTAAGGAAGAGTATAAAAACCTCCTTCTCAAGCAGGGGATTGATGACTTAAAAACTTTTCTCAAAAATAGCAGCCAGAATTTTCATTATCTCATGGGTCGCACTCCTCATCCATCCATCCCTCTTGAGGATGGGAAAAGGATGGTCTTCCGCCGATATTCACATGGAGGACTGCTACGGGCCATCACTGGAAATCTCTACTTATTCGGGGCGAGATCTTTCCGGGAACTCGCATTGACAGAGGAGATCCGGTCCTGTGGAATTCCTACGATCCTCTCTATCGGTGCCATCCACCATCGCATTTTCTTCCCCTTCTATCAGGCCTATTTTCTTTCTTTAGAAGTCCCTCGTGCCATGGATCTGATTCAATATTTTCAAGAAATGGTTGCGCCCCCCTCCCGCAAAAATCTCTCGTTGAAGCGAAAAACCATTCGATCTGCCGGCCTTCTTATTCGCCAATTTCACCAGGCTGGATTTTTCCATGGCGACCTTCAGCTTAAAAACATTCTGATAGCAGGAGACCAACTTCTCCTTATTGATTTTGATCGCTCCTATCGAAAGCCGGCTCTCTCTATCCAGGAAAGAATGAATAATCTCCTTCGCCTCAACCGTTCTGTGGAGAAGTGGAAACGCCTGGGGTTGCCGATCACTCGCACAGACCGCTGGCGTTTCTTTTTAGCTTATACAGGGGGAGACAAAAAGATTCGGGGGACTATGAAAAGAGCGCTTCGAACCTATTGGCTTCGCTTTTTATTTTACCGATTCGGCTGGAAACTTCAAAAGATAGTTGGGAGTTAGGAGTTATTGGGTTATTGAGTCCATAGAGTTAAGTTTGTTTGGTTTATTAGGTTATGGAACTTAACATTCTCTCTTTTAAACATCATAAAACTCAAGAAACCCGAAAAACCCAATAAACCCGATAGTTCTTTGCCCTAAAAAGACTTAAGGAACTCTTTAAGGGGCTGGCTAAGATAACGGGTGTGGAAAAGGAAGAAGTGGTCTGCTCCCGGAATAACTACTAAAGATTTTGGTTCCTCGAGTTGTTGATACCATTTCTCCAACCGAGAGGGAGGACAGAAAAAATCCCGATTTCCTGCAATGAAAAGTTTTTTCTTTTTACATCCCTTCAGAAATCCAAAATCGTAAATTTCAAGAGGTGGGGCAACGGCTACCATTCCCTCAAATCTTTCATCCTCGATGGCAAGGGGGAAACCCGCCCAAGCCCCAAAAGAATATCCTACCAGAATGAGGGGGGAATGGTTGTTCTTCAGTCTTGAATAAAGGTAGTCGGCGACGGCCTTCACATCCTCCCTCTCCCCGATCCCCTCTCCATAAGATCCTTCGCTTTCACCCACCCCTCTGAAGTTGAAGCGAAGGGTGGAGAACCCTTCTTGAGAAGCGGCCTCCACAGCTGTCGTAATAACGGGGTGATCCATATCCCCACCATACTGTGGATGAGGATGGCAAAGGATGACTCCCCCTCTAAAAGAAGAGGCCTCTTGCATACTCAAGAGGCCTTCCAGTTGAATCCCAGTAGATGGAATAAATACTTTTTCTTCTTTCATCCTATTTTAGACAAGGGCAGAATTTCCTGACGAATCTCTCTGAATATCCCTCTTTTTTCTTTTTTTATGGGTTTCTCTTTCTCAGAGGATTCGATCTTTGCGTCGACCTTCTCTTTTATCCATTCCAAGATATTTCTTAAAATCTCTAAAAAACGAACCTCAAAACGGGTGATGTCCTCGCTTTCAATACGATCATTGAGGGATTTTAGCCATTCATCCAACTTTTTTTGTATTTCTTTCAAAATTAAGAGCATGTGCGGGTCCGTTTCTCCTTTTTCCTTCTGATCCTGAATGAGTAGAATCCGGTATCCCTCTGATTTTGTCTCCTTAGGCATCGTCTTTCTGAAAATGTGGGGAGAAATGGAGACGGAAACCATCCCGATGACCAACAGTAAGGATATGAGAAGGCCAACCCATTTTTTCATTACTTGTATCCCCTCACTATGAAGCTTCCCGCCTACACGGCGACGTTTCTGGACAATGAAATATCATTTTTAATTGTATCCCCTGACCCCGCCTATCAGTCAGGGTTTTCAGGGCATTTTCCGTCAAAAAAGATGGCGGGCGATGCGGGAGTTGAACCCACGGCCTTTGGCTCCGGAGGCCAACGCTCTATCCAACTGAGCTAATCGCCCTTCTTAATAATTTCGGATGTTTACGACCTTGGCCTCTTCCTGTGTTTTGACCTCTGTTGTGAAAATCGTTGTGACTCTATCCAGCATTTTAACTGCGTTTTTCTTATGCTCCGGTGTCGGATGTGAGTACCGCATCGTCATTTTAATGTCTTTGTGGCCCATCAGTTCGGCTATTGTCTTAATGTCAGCCCCTGCCATTCCTAACCTTGATCCAAAGGTATGACGGAGGTCATGAAATCTAAAGCCTTCAATCTTGGCTCTTTTTAATGCTGACCACCATCCGGTCTTTACGTCCCCATATGGCTTCCCATTCTCTGAAAAGACATATTCGCCCTTAGAGATTTTTTTACCACTTTCCAGGCTTGCTGTCAATTTCTGATTCATAGGGACCCTGCGGATCTCCCCATTCTTCGTCTCCTCAACTAAGATATGACCAGTTTTGAAGTCCACATTTGACCATTTAAGATTGAGGATTTCCCCTTTCCTCATTCCGGTATTGAGAGCTGTTATAATGATCGGTTCAAGGTGTTGTGACTTTGTTGTGAGTCTGACGGCCTCCAGGAGCTTGGTTTCTTCATCTTCGCTCAGGATTCGGTCTTTTCCCTTTGGTTCCTTCAAAAATTTAACCTTGTTCTTTCCAAAACCAAAAGGATAGTTTTGAGTCTTCCCCCAGGCTATCGCCATATTGAACATATGACGGAGACAACCCAATTCCCGGTTGATCGTTGCTGGCCCTGCCCCCTCTTCTTTCCTGGTCTTTTTATATTTCTCAATCAATAGAGGGTTGATCTCAGATAACATCTTGCCATCGAAGGTCTTAGAAAGATGTTTCAATGAACATTCATCCCGGAGTGAAGATTTAGGTTTCTTGTCTCCCCTGGTCAGTTCAAGATACTCCTCTTTAAACTTGTCAAAGGAAATCTGAATCTTTTTAGGTTTCCACTCTCCCCGGATAACCTCACTCCTCTTAATATCCAGTTTTTCCTCAGCAACGCTTTTAGCCACCTTACCAACTTTTTCAGTGTACCGCTTTCCTTCGTAATGGAAATCAATATACCAACTTTTCCCTCTAAGATAGACTCCCATTTCAACTCCTCCTTTCTATTTTACCCTATACCTATTGTAGGGTTCTTAAATTACCCTGCTCCTGGGCCCCTGTAACCCCTGTTTGACACTGTTTTAACCCCGTTTGGATAGGGTTTCGTTACTATGCTGCCTTCTCCCAGGGATACTGTTATAAAATTCTTTGACTTCAATTAATACTTCTTTCCACGTTTCCTCTAATTCGTATTTGAGAAACCATTCCTTCGCCTCTTCAGGTGTCAATAATTTTTGATGTTCATCGTTTTCAACCAACATCCATTGACCCTTTTGAGAACATTCTAAACCTAAAGGAACCTCATAGATTGCGAAATTACCCTGAGTCATGCTTCTCACCTCCTTTCTATGCTGCCTTCTTTCGTTTCGCCTGGAAAATTGATTTCCAATCCCTCTTTTTTGCCTCCGGAAATTTAAGGATATAACCGATCATATAAAATCTCCCGTTATTGTAATCGCCAAAAAGCACCTTTAACTGATCCTTGGGACCTCCATAAAGGTAGGATCGATTTATATCCAGGTTGCTGTGGTATCGGGGCCTCGTATCATTCAAATCTTTAAATCTTTCACGTCCTTCTTCTACCAAAGCAACGGCATTGATCGGAATATGATATTTTTCCATAATCATTTTTATTTCGTCATTCATTAAAACTTTTTCTCTGACCCGGATAGCCTCATCAGTAACTTCCGTTATACGAAATTCTGATGTTGATTTAAGATCAAGTGTAAATTTCTCCGAGTATAAGTCGCCGATCTTTTTCTTCAGTTGGCCTATCTCTTTTGATATTTTTTCCACTCTATTCATGACTCCCTCCTTTCTTTTGTCTCCCTGGGAAGAACATCGACTTTTTTCAATTCTTTAATTGTTTCGTTCAACACCCTTTTAAGTCTGGCATCTTTCGGGGGATTAGGATAAAGCTTTCCCCAAATAAAACCTACAAGAAAAGCGGCTTCCGCATCCTGCATGGCTCGGATACCTTCAAGGTCTCTGAGATGCTCATAAACGTTTTCTATATTTTCAAAGTCGTTTTTCTTGCATGGATTTTTCATGTCTCTTTTGATTTCCTGTTTTCCCCATCGTCGCCCTAATGTGAAAACAAAATTCTCAATCGTCTTTTCCCATCCTTTAGGTGCAACAGTTGTATTCCCGCAGACTAACCCACCTTTTTCGCAAATCGTTCTATCAAAGACAGCTATAATTTCCATAATCTCATCCTCCTTGGCCATTGGCCGGTTAAAGGTTAAGGGTTCACCTCCTAAGGTAATACCTAAATCTTTCTTTTTATTTAAATTAAGATTTTTCATTCTCTTTATCAAAATCCTGGATAATAAAATCCAATTTATTTAAATCATCAGAGTTGATTATTTTAATTCCTTGCGATTCCATAATTTCTTTAAATTCTGCCGGAATCGATTTTGTCTCTCCCTTTACCCACTCAAATAACTTCAAATCAAATTTTTTTGTCAAATACCTTCCAAGATCATCCCAATTCGCTAAATGCCAAACCCAATCGACATTAACTTGAATTTTATTTTTATCACATTCTAAAGTGATATTTTCCTCGGGAGGTCCACGGAAGGTAAAGATATAATTCAATTCGTCTAAATCCTGGATTCCGAATAAATCAAGAAATTCTAAATACTCAGTGGTGTTGGGATATTTGATCCTAAAAAAGGACCAAAATGAATCGATATTTAAAACCTGGTCTCTTACAAACTCGCCAATCTCTTTTATATCTTTTGGCGTCCGCTCATCCTTTAACCAGGAAAGACGATTTTTAAACATAATTGGAAAGAAAATTTTCGTCCGAGAATCTTCCCAATAATTAGAAGCCAGAGCTTGCTCCTTAAAGAAGTTTTCAATTTTTTTAACACTTTTCTTAGCATCTTCCTCTGAACTGAAATAAAGCTTAGCAAAATACATAGCATCTCCCATTATTTTCTCCTTTCACTGCCTGCCAACGGCAGGCGGGCAAAATAAAAGAGCCCCCAAAATCGACAGAGTGAATCGAGGCAACATGCTTTTACGGCAAGTTAGCTCCTCTGAAGATTCTGGAGGCTGATTGTAGTTGTGTTGGCCTATAAACAGAAAAAACATGTTACACCTCGATTCAATTTCCATTCTAAAAAATCTAATTTGAAATGTCAAGAGTTATTTTCAAAACCTATCACCACTTTTAAGACAAAAAATTTTAGAGCTGATCTCTCACCCAGTCGTCAATCTCTTGAACGATAAATCTCCAGTTGCCTTGTAAGCGATGGGCAGGGATGCCATTCTTCTTTCGCCTTTTTAGTAAACGATAAGCCGTGGCTATCGAAATGCCTAAGTGCTTACACAAACCATTTAGGTCAAGATATGGCCCTGTGATCTCCTTCATCTTCATCACCTCCTCGTTCGCCTCCATACATTCTTTTAAATATCCTCTCACTCTATCCCCGATGCCTGCCATCTATCTTTTTCATCCTTGTGATCTGCATCCTTTTAGCCCTTTTCCTCGCCATTTGATCTTTTGTTTTTCTCCTTTGAGTCCTTGTCTCAAAAAAGGCTGATCGCCTGAGTTCTCTAAATAAACCTGAGCTCAGGACCTTCTTTTTTAAAACCTCAATCGCAACCTCAATATTCCCGTTCTGGACTACAACCTCCATCTATCCCCCAAATTGCTTTTTAAGTGACCGGAAATATCGCCGGAGTCGGTCTTCTCCAATCCACATGAAAATAACTTCTCCCAATACCACTACGGCCAAAAGACAACAAAGGATGAAAAGTATCCAGAATGTTGTATCAGTCATTGAATCCTCCATCAACCCTCTTAGAACCCTTTAAATACCCCTCAGAACCCGCTACAAGTGCTTCTACACGATGCCAAAGGCATTTGAGTCATTAACTCGGCCTGGGATAGGGGTACGTCCCTTTTGTGCCTCATTTAGACGCTTCAACCTCATATCCTGACAGGTATGCTTTCCATATCCCCAGGAGTTCCCGCATCTGACGCAGTAAACTTCAGTTTGCCCGAATCTAATGCCATACCGGGCCTCGGCCTCCATTTTCTCTTTTCTTATTGATTGGTCACATCGATTGTTCCATTTATCCATATCGGTCACACTAATTAAACGGGTCCCATCCCGAATCCCCCTCAGTCTGTCTGTCGCCAGGGGAATGACCCCTTTCCCCGCGGTTGTAGTCATAAACATCGAACGCATCAATCGCCTTTTCCTGTCTCGGTTTCTCCCGCCCCCAGGGATCACTCATGGTAGAGATTTTAGAAGATGCAAGGATGCAATAATTGAGAGCGTGGGCGTAATGGTCAGCGCCTAATTTACGATAACGGTATTCTCTCGATCCTGTTTCTTGATCCTCTTCTAATACCTTGGCGATATTGATGAGCTCCTTGGAAAATTGCTCCACCTCTTCACATCTCCGGGGAAGGACAAGGAGGCCTGAAGAAGAAACAAGATCATGAACTCCATCAAGCGATTCCGTCCGGTTAACTCGTAACGTTCCTTTTTCTTCATCCCATCTTTTCCCTTCTGTGATTGATTTTTGATAATCGCAGGCAAAGACCGGGAACTCCTCTGAACTTTGAAATTCTCTCACTTTGCGTAATTCCGGTTCGGCATCGATCACCGCAACCTTGACCCCAAATCTTTGGCAAACATCATGTAAATCTTGAAAACTTGATACTCTCGCCAGGTAACAAACTTGAAGGACTTCTTCTCTCGGTCGATATGCGATGACGATATGCAGTTGAGCGCCTACATCGATACCTGCCGCTGTGGGACCATTGCATCGGGTCAACATCGGGGATTGTCCGCAGTGGGAGTAGACATCAATTATGTTCAATCTATTCTCAGCTGAGATCCAGGCTTGACCTAAAACTGAATTATAAAATTCTCCAATATTTCTTTTCGATGAATCGTTGAACCGTCTCAGGATCTTCCGAAGGTCTGCATAAGCAGAATTGAGTTGTGAAATGTAATAGCCGGTCAAATCTTTTGACCTTTCAGGAAACTTAGCGATCCAGTGGCCGTCCTTTGGGAAAATTTCGTGATCTTTATTTTTCTTGCAAGCTCGATAAACTGAACCATCCGCCCTCTCGACCAAACAAGAAGGGAATTCGTCCTCTAACACGGTTTCAGCGCCACAGTGAGAACATCGAATGGCCCACACTCTTTGATCACTTTCATCGTAGAGCTTGCTAATTCCATAGTCAGGAATACTCGGAGTCGATAAATAAATTTCTTCCTTAACAGAAGAATGACCCAACCGCTCCAATGCTAAATCGATCATCGCTGAATCCATCTCATCGCTCTCATCAAAAAGTACGATATCGCATGGGATGCTTTTTAACTGGCTTGAGCTTTTCTTAATCCCTTCGATCCTTCCGGTTACTCTTGCACCTCTCAAATGTAAGAACGATCTTCTTACCTTCTTGAGTGAGACTGAATCAGTCCCGGAAACATATTTCGCTATTCCCTCATTATCCGAGATCAAAGACCCGAACCTTGATTTTGAATAATCCTGGACATCATTAACCGTTGGCATTAAAACCAAAGCACCCTGTAAGTATTTCCCAAAAAGCAAACCATGAAGGATTCTCAGGATTACCGCCTCAGTCATCCCCACCTGGGAGCCTTTGCGGAGACACATCCTTTGAGCATTGGTGGTTAATATTTCCCGCTGATACTCATGTCCTTCAAATGAGAAGGGACCGCTTATTAACCGGATACCCTCAACCCATTTTTCAATTGGGATTGATTTATCCGAGGTCTGAAATACCAGGTCCGCTTCTTCTAAGAACTGATCCAAGAGCCCGTCGCTCCTTGAGACGTTTAAGGATTTCATTTCTGATTTCACCGTTTACCTCCCCTAAAATTTCGATCACGGTCTCCTGAAATTTCCTGACCTCGCCTATATCGTAAACCATCTTGGCCAGGTCAACGTGCGAGTTGATCTGCTTTCGGCCTTCTGCGTTAAATTTTATCTTCAACTCCCTAAGTTCAGTCTTCCCACCTTTGGGAGTTTCCTCAAGTTCCTTATTGATCGCTTCAAGTTCATGGTCCACATCCTCGGACATTTTCTCAAGACGGCTCATGGCGTTTAGTTGCTTATCGTTTATTTTCTTCGCTTCTCGTAAAATCACATCCTGAGAGATTGCCAATTTAAGGGATTTGAGGTTTTTACTGACGGCCCCCGGACTTACGCCGAGCGTTTTTGCAATCTCGGCCCCAGATAGCCCCTTGTTAGACAGCATCTTCAACTGCTGAAGATCAATTTTTCTCCTCATTTGGCCACTCTCATATTCAACTAAATCTTTTCTTTAAGGATGCCAGGTGAGTATTTAAGCCTTCTAATCTCGCTTCCTTTTCCTTTAACTCTCCCGACAAGCTGGCCACCAAGGATTTTAGGTCGTCCTTTTTTTTCTCAAGCTCAGGGATATCACTCTGAATCTGAGATCTCTTTAGTTCGAGTTCTTTGATGTTCTGCTCCAGCCCGGCAGCCACAAGCAAAACCTCCTCAATCTTCTTAAATGCCTTGTAGAAGTTTGCCATTCCTTGGACATTGTTGATCGCGTCATGTAGTTCCATTTTTTTCTCCTTTCGAATCCAAGACCCCCCAAAACAGGAGGGGTTAAGGTTTCCACCTGCTCAGGAAATTCAGAAATGGAAAATCTAATTTAGGGATATCCGTCAACTTCTTAAAAATCTCATCGATCTGACGCTGATACCCCTCCGCCTGCTTGGAAAGCCATCCCAACTTCTGGTCAAGATCAAAAACGCCTTTCACCCCGATTCCCATGATTCCGCCTACCAGGCCCGCTCGCTCGGAAATCAACACTGCCCTTTTGCTTTCAAGTTCATCAAACTGACTTTGAAGTTTTTCCAATTCAACAAACTTCTCCTCACGCTCATCATTAAAACCCTTAATCGCAACGTCAATCTTCTCCTTCACAGCGGCATCAACCTTCTTCCTGATCTCCACCACAGGATTGATTGCCGGGACTTCCTGAATTTCAACATTCTCTAATTTCTTTGCCATCATTTTTCACCTCCCCTCCTGGTCAATTCTGTGACTTCCTCCCTCTCCACTCCGCCCCTTTTTGATTTCCTCTCTAACCTCATCTTAGATCGGCCCTCTTCCAAAATTTCATGAAGCCTCGCAACCATCCCGATAACCTCAAAGTTGTTACCAAGTCCACTGTCATCGAGAAATTGAAGATCACGGGGATTTTGAACATACTTTTTTACCAGGGCCTGAGCAGATTTAACTTTTTTGTTTGCCTCCTCCTCGGAGCCGAAATGCTTGAACAGACGTTCTTCCAGTGTCCCCTCAACTTCCTTCGCATCCCTCTCCTCAAACCTTTCCTGGTCACGTTCAAGGCTCTCCTTGGTGATTCCTTGCTTGTGAAGGGTCTCTTCCATACCGGAATATTCTTTGTCACCCTCCGGGCCGGCAGCGTGTCGATAAAGTGCGTCCCTTCGCTTCAACATCCGCTGCCGGTCCCAGTGGGGCATCTGCCCATCCCCCGCAAAATTCTGATCGGCTTCAATGGCTTTAATCTCCGCCCGTGCCACATCAGGGGTCATGCTTTCAACCGGCCCACCCTCAGACCAACCCTGTGAACCACCACCAACTTTACCTTCGTTTCCCACGTCATACCTCCTTCCTTTATTGAACTCACAGCCCGATTTTGGAAAGTAAATCCGTTCTTTCAGGCGGGATTCTTTTTTTAAGTAAAAAGAACTCCCCTTCGGGAAGCCACCCAGAAATTGACTTCCCACCTTCAAACTCTACCGAAAAATCGAATCCGCAAAATTTGACCCCCTCTTTGTTCCTGACTGACTTACCCCTGGCCTCGAAATCGGTAATGGGAGCTAAGGGAATATCCTCCAATCTGACCTGATTTGGGACTGAAGGAGGCAAAGGGTCAGCCTTCTGCACCTTCGGCTTCCTTGGCAACGGATGACCAGATAAAAAAGCCTCCATCTCCTCTTTGCTTTCAAACGTGTCTCGTGGAATTACCATTTCATTCTCCTTTCAAATTTATTACGCCCTGACCACCACGCGATGACCAGGGAAAGGGGTTAAACTACCATGCCAGAATCACAAAAAATATTTCCAAAAAACCAGTGAGAAGAGACATCGATATACCCACCCCCCCGTCGAAAGGGGGGTATAGGGGTCTCTCCTTTTTCCAGGAGGCGATCTTCTTCCTCCTCCGAGAGAAAAGAGTTGAGGAACTGGACCACCTCATCGTCATCCCGAATCTCAAGGACATCATTACTGATCGGCTCTGTCATCCTTCACCTCCTTTCAATTTAGTGGCAATCGATCCTCTCATCCTCTTCAACCTCTTGTTTTGGTTTAGGTTTATGTTCTATGAGTGCCCTTTCCCAACCTCCAAAATTACTCTCGGAGAGTAATTTGAGGCTATCTTTTCTATCGAACGCCCTCATATATCTGCTGGCTTGTGCCTGACTGAATTTCAAATTAACTCCCATCCAAGACATCCTTCCCTTCTTAGAGTCATCAATTACCCCTTTGACTCCCACAATTTCCACAACCGTTACCATTGACCATCTTCTCAACCTATTGAATTAATTTATAAATCACTTTGTAAAGCTCTGGTTTCCTTGTTCAACGACCTGTTCAAAACTAACCCCTTCAGACCTTCCCACCCATCTGTCAATCTCCCCACGATCAAAGAGAAGTCTTCCTACTGGCTTCCGATATGGGATCTTCCGTCTTAAAACTAAATTGCGAATCGCCCCCGGAGACCGCTTGATATAAGATGCCAATTCATTAATCGTTAGGTATTCAGCCACTTCAACGAAACCCTTCTATATTTTCCTTAGATGTTTCCATTGCTCCGGCATCTTATTCCATCTTGACCTATTCTAAGGGCTGACTGAGCAGCCTCTTTGTGGCGCGGGACTCTTATCTTTTTATTATTAAAGAGAGCAAGGTAGTTAAAGGGGCACACACACGTAAAGATGTTGCGATTGTTGCACTGAGAGCTAAGTAATACAAAACTATTAAGGAATTCCGTTTTTTTGCAATGTTGCGCTAATGTTGCGCTTTGTTGCGATTGTTGCGAGATGTTGCGATTGTTGCGCTTTGGTGATACGATTGATATGCTTTTCATGAGATAATTCCTTCAAATTCCTTTACAAGCTCGTTCTTCCCTATTTTTTTCCTTGCCTGCTTATGTTGTGTCTCCGTCTCATAATAAAGATTCGGAATCTTTACGGGTTGACTCGCCTTAGTCCAATGACCAGATTCGATGAATCTCCAGCCGTCAACCAGCTTAAATTCCATTTCAAGGCCATTAGGATTGCTTCTGCCGTCCCGCCAGTTCTTCGCCTTAACTATCTTGACCACTCCACGATCGAAAGAAAGGGCAAGGCGGGCTTTTTCTATTGCGCCTATTCCACCCTGAGGTAGGTCCGTTCCATACCTTTTTTGAATGGCGATAAAACAGACCCCGGTCGTTAGTTTTTCCCAAATCCTCCGAATATATTCGCCTACCTTCAGGTAGTCATCACCAGAGAGTTCTAAGAAGTCGATGATATTCAGACCTTCAGGACGAATAACATCTGAGAAATTTGAGGAGCGTTCGATGGTGGTGATTTTGCTCTGCCATTCTTCCCGGTCAATTCCAATCAAATCAATTCGTTCTTGTAGCTCGTCGAGACCCATCTCGGACGTGAAATAAAAAACGTTGTGAGAATTGCGGTTCATTAGGGCCACATTGAGCAGAAAAGCAGTCTTGCCGCCGTCGGGAGTGCCACCGATGGTAATAATATTCTTAGGCAGGATTTTAACCTTATCTTCTAATTGAAATGGCATTGAGAGCTTTACTTCTCCGGTGCTTTTCTGTCGAATGTCAATTCGCTGCTCATCGTTTTCAATTCGCCGAAAAAGTCCATCTTCTTTACCTGCTCTTTCGATGACACCTTCATCAATTAACCGACATAGAACCATTCTGATTTTTCCGCGGTCTTCCGGGGCCGCATTTGCAACCAATCGGTATATCTCTGCTACTCTGAAAGACCCTGCCGTTATGGAGATTGCGTCTTTTATTTCTTGGGTTAAATTCCGGTCCTTTCCTGTCTTCCGCTTCATTGCGGATTCTATCTTGGTATTGATCCATTTAGAGTCCGGCGATTCGCCCCAGGAGACAATTAAGTTTGCAAGGACTTGGTAAATCTCATTTTCCGACATCCCGCCTTTTACGAGACACAAAGCTGTATGGAAAAGGGAATTGTCCCGGTTCCCGTCCTGGAACATTTGACCTTCAAAACCGGCCGTTTTGGATCCGAAAGAATTTGATCGGATGAATTCAATATAAGCCTCCGGCAATGGCGGAGGTGCAACCTCATCAAGGGATAACCCGGATATCCAAGAATAGGGCTTTCCCTGGCAGTTCACGGAAGGGGGGAGAATAACAAGGCTGTTCTGTCCACGGAAATCTAAACCCAATGGAGTGGAATTTCCTCCGGGACAGTTCTGAGGAGGACGAAAGAAAAAATGATTTCCAGGTCTCGGTGTTTGAGAAGTGGGGATTTTTGAAGTCGTAAGAAACTCGGTCAGCCGGGTAAGCGCTTCTGGTCTATCCGCATCGGCTGCACAAATATTTGACAGGTTGCCCGTTACTGCCCCGATTAGAGCCTGGGGATTTTTCGTCCACCATTTTTCTATTTCTTTCGTTAATGCAAGACGGCTTTGAAATTCAGTCCATGGAATGATAGGTTTTTTCTTTACCTCCCCTTTAGCATCAAGATACGTCATCATGGGAATAATAGAGATCCCCAATTCAAGATAGTGTAGAGCCGATTTGATAATCTCCATCAACCGTTTTACCTTTCAATGCGCGATTCCTTATCAACGCCTGACCTCTTTTCCACATCCTCATAAATTCCTCTTCCGTAAGTAACAAAACGATATCCTCGTTGTGGGGGGTATTATTTAGCTCTCCTGGAAGAATCAAAACTTTGAATTCCTGAATCATTTCTATCCAAGCCCTCCGAGAAACCTTGGAATTTCATACAGAGTTTTTAGTGTTTTTTCTTGCTGAGTTGTTATCTTCTTAGAAATATGTGGAAATAAAATGAGCAAAAGTTTCATTGTCTTTTCCATGGCCTCATCTGAAAATGTTTCTGTTTTGGTATGCAGACCAACCATGATCCCTAAAATCCATTGAACGAGGACATCAGGAATAAATAAATCAGGGAGGTCTTTCCAATTCCAGTGTTCATGAGGATAACGATAGAGGTGGTCACAAGACTTGCAGACCCACCGAAAATCTGAAATTATTTGCTGATTGTCTTCCCACTCACTTTTGATAACCAGGTGACCATTAGGCGGGTTTAATAAATCCTTCCCGCAGTGATGACATCTCAAAAACTCTATCTCCTCCTTACTAAATAGCATCTTCATCATTTTTCCTTGAAGCCTCCCTTGAGGTTTTCCCCCCGGTTAAAATAGTTTCTCCACGCCCCTTTATTAACTTGATTCGGTGAGAGTCGATAAGCTTTTCTAAATATTTCGGATCGAAAACAATCCTTTTCCCAAGCCTGATATGCTCCAGGCGCCCATTTTTTATCCAATGTCTTATCGTATGCTCGCTGAGGCCCAATCTGCTGCCCGTTTGGCGAATACTTAAAAGTCCATTCATGCGATTCCTCCAAGATTTTCTGCTTGACATTTGATTAAACCTTACCATATAATATCAAACAAAGTCAAAATAGGTCACTTTGTAGGATTTCAAAATATTAATTAAAAACAGGGGGTTTAATGATGGGAAAATCAAACAAAAAGCTAATCAAATTTGTAGGAAGGGCTAAGGCTGGACTGCATCTCATCACAATTATGCTAAATGATATGGCATCAATGAAGGGTGAACCTTTGAAAATTTGGAAAAGCCTCGAATCCATTGCTGAGACAATGACAGGCTACTTTGAGAAAAGAGGCGCTACAATATTGACTGGTTTATTGAGAGATCCTAATAAACGTTATCCAATGCCCGGACTTGCAATTGGGGACTATAACCGTTTAGCAAAGGAAAACCCCATCTCATTATGGATAATGGCAAAAAAGGCCCCTGATGGAACGATAGAAATAGCTCCTGACCATAAGCCGATTAACATAAAACAGGCAACCTTGCAGCTTTGGTGGGATTACTATTTCCAAAATGGAGGATGGAAACGTTTAAAGAAGTGCCTTAATTGTAGGAAGTGGTTTGTTGATGATACTCGCAATAGGCAAAAAGAGCGGTGTTCAAAGGAGTGTACATGGAAATTCTGGTCTTGGACAAAAAGGAAGGAAGCAGGACATAAACTATCCGGGAAAAAGAAAGGGAGACCTCACAAGAAAAAGAAGTCTCCCTCATTAAATACAAAACGGGGGATTCAGTGACAGGTCAATTTTCGTAAAAAGGTTGCTCACATTAGCGGAAAACATCTGGAGGAATTGGGAGCCTGATAAGGCAACAAAAAAGCCAACCCCGAAGGATTGACCTTGACATCCGCTATAATAGAAAGTCTTATGCTACAACGGTCGAAATGATTTAAGGTAAAGTTTGGTTATCTCTCTCCCGCTCGCCCTCTCTTCTTCAAATCTTTCCTCACAGATAAACTCGTAACGCTGAGTCTCGATAACTAAGCCAGCAAGTTCAATTTCGGAACTACCACTTATTTCCTTTTGATCTTCCTCAGAGGTTAATCGCCATGTTTTCGTTTTTTCATCTACTTTTGTTAATTTACCAATAAATTTGACCGTTTCAACACCTATATCAATCTTCTCAGAAATAGCATTATACAAGGGAATTGCTTGTGAAACAGTTATTTGTCCACTGCTGGTCCTTTTATCCGGGGTAGCCCACTCATATTCGAATGGAGTGTCAGTATCAGAAATAAATTTTAGTAAGTCCTTATATGTACCCGCAAAATGAGGGCCGAGTTCTGCTACTTTCTGAGCGGCTTCAGTTGGTTTAATTGAGAGTTCTACGACTCTATCAATCGCTTCAAAGGCTTGTGAAATCTCAACGTGACCAAGTAAATTTGGAGGTACCGGCGATTGCATGAAGACCGTGAAGGAACCCCCTGTGGAGAAAGCGAGTACCTCCAGTTCGTGGTTTTCGGGGGAACCCAATTTCTCTCTCATAGTTTTACTTAGATTGCGTATTGACCTTCTGAATGCGTGCTTGACTAATCGCTGGATTAGCTTGATGGCCTGAGCTAAGCTCTCAGCTGAGATTTTTGCTTCGCGCCTTGCTTCAGGAGGATCTAACTTACATTGAATCACTACTCGCTTACGGGACATTGCTTCCTGTAAAACTTTGACATCGGGTGGCTTCTCAGGCCTAAGAAAAAAACCATAATCCGGAAGCCATTCGGGGGGAACTTGTGCTACCGGTATCGGAAGAGCTGGCATATCGAAAAAATTCTCTGCAACAACTTCAATACGAAACAGTTCATCGATTTCAGGATTCTCAAATACCTCACGGAGGTCTAACTTTCCTTGAAGGAAATCATGAATTCCAAAAAGCGATATTGGCGCACAAAGATATTTGTCAGTTTGTTCACTTCGATCAGTCAGCAAACATATAAACTTACCACCGAATTGATCATCCCCAACAAATATCTGAACCCCATCATAAAAAATAAGGCTCTCAGAATGATTAAGTCTCTTCATAATGTCCCTTCTATACTATATAACACTTCTTTACAACACGGGACTGGATCAAAATTCTTCGCCCGCCACCATGAGAAATGTGAAGGACTCTTTCCGGTCTTTTTGCCAACTCCATTCTTACCGGAAAGCATGATCTGTACAACTTGCTTATGGCGTTGGTTAGGTAACTTTCTCAAAGCAATACAATCTTCAGGGGTATTCATTAACGAGCAAGCCCTCGCTATACATTCATTTGTCTTGAAGCTCTTCAAAGGGAACACCTTTCGCAGTGAACAAAAATCTCTTTCAATCGGGGGGATTGATTCGACTAATCGATAGAAAGCCCCGTGTAACTCTGTTGCATCATTAGGAGGACAATCATCCGGGAGATCTTCTGCCCAAGTATATTTGATATCCATGGTATAGAGATCCTTTACCCTTTAGTCCAATAAGCAATTCCTATACCACAATTCAAAGAAAAAGAGAACATTTATGTTCGGATTCACCCACCACTCGTTGTGAAAATTGATGTGACTACACCGTGAAAACCAGTGCTTTTCTGTGATATGGAGTGATGTTTTGACAATGGGGTTTGTTTAATGATATTAACAGATTATCAATGATTTCAAACAGAAAGAGCGTTAGCCCTTTTAGTGTCCGGAGGCCAACGCTCTATCCATCTGAGCTAATCGCCCTGGCTGAAACTCTATTTACCATAATTCAACAAAAACTGTCAATTTTTTCTATTGACATCAAGCTATCCGATCTTATAGGATTAGGGCGTTTAACTCCTTCCTCTTCAAAAGGATAAAAAGATTTCGGCCAAATTAAGAGTCAACGACATCTGGTTGAATTTTGGAGGAGTCGCTGCCCTTTCAGGCGTCAGTTTCGATGTCAGTGAGGGTGAGATGCTGGCCGTCATCGGGCCCAACGGGGCTGGAAAAACCAGCATCCTCAATTGCATCAATGGATTTTATCGACCTCAAAAGGGGGAGATGGTTTTTGAAGATCAGAACATCTACCACCTTCCGCCTCATCAAATTGCCCGGATAGGCATTGGACGAACCTTTCAGAACATTGAACTCTTCACAGGACTCTCCGTCTTGGATAATCTGATGGCAGCCAGGCATCTCCATTTGAAACGAGGTGCTTTGGCCGGCGCGATATACTTTGGTCCTGCCCGCAGAGAAGAGATCCGGCACCGAGAAGTCGTCGAAGACATTATTGACCTTCTTGAAATGGAACCGTACCGAAAGAAAGTCGTAGGTCTCCTTCCCTATGGTGTACGAAAGCGGGTCGAACTGGGAAGGGCTCTCGCCCTTGAGCCCAAACTTCTCCTGCTCGATGAACCCATGGCTGGAATGAACCTCGAGGAAAAAGAGGATATGGCCAGATTCATCATCGACATCCATGAACTCAAGCAGATCCCCATTGTTTTAGTAGAACATGACATGGAGGTGGTGATGGATATTGCAGAGAGGTTGGTCGTCCTCGACTTCGGAAAGAAGATTGCCGATGGGAATCCAGAGGAGATCAGACAAAACCCGTTGGTGATCCGTGCCTATCTGGGAGAAGAGGAAACTCCCGAAAGTGAAATCCATGACTGAGAACACCCTCCCGAAGCTTCTCAAAAAGAATGCTGAAAAATATGGTGATCGAAGGATTGCCATGAGGGTAAAGGATCGTGGTCTCTGGCAGAGGTTTACCTGGAAAGATTATTATGAGAGTGTCAAATATTTTTCACTTGGCCTCATCTCCCACGGGATGAAAAGAGGAGACAAGGTCTCGATCCTCGGAGAGAATAAACCTGAAATCTTTTGGGCTGAAATAGCGGTCCAGGCAGCCGGTGGTACAGCGGTCGATATCTATACGGACTGCACACCCCCTGAAGTCAAATTCTATGTTACGGATTCGGATTCAACATTTGTCGTAGCCCACGATCAGGAACAGGTGGACAAACTCCTTCAGATCAAAGATGACCTCCCCCTGGTGAAAAAAGTGATCTATTGGGATCCGAAAGGATTATGGAATTATGAAGATCCGATTTTGATCAGTTTTCCCAATATGATCCAGTTGGGCAAGGATTATGAAAAGAGCCATCCCGGTCTTTTTGAGGAGAGCATTGAAAATGGAAGGGGAGAGGAGATTGCCCTGATCTGCTATACTTCTGGAACGACGGGCTTGCCCAAAGGAGCCATGATCAGCCATAGGGGACTGGTGGCCATTGCTCAAGCCTGGCGTGATGTCGATCATTGGTCTGATCAGGATCGATATGTTTCTTTTCTCCACCCCGCTTGGATTACAGAACAGGCTGTTGGCGTTGCCGGTCAACTGGTCTCAGGCATGGAGGTCAATTTCCCTGAAGAACCAGAAACCGTCCAGGAGAATATCCGAGAGATCGGCCCTACTATTCTCTTCTTCGCACCCCGCTTATGGGAAAACATCAATCGAATGGTTCAGGCGAAGATTACCGATACTTCGGCCCTGAGAAGATGGATTTATCACCTCCTCTTGCCCATCGGTTATAAAACGGCTGAATATCGTTTGAGTAAAAGACGCTTGGGAATACTTTGGAAATTGCTTCATCAAATGGCTCATGGGGTCCTCTTTCGTTCCCTCAGGGATCGGGTGGGGCTTTCCCGGATCCGATGTGCCTACACCGCAGGAAGCGCCGTCAGTCCAGACATCCTCAACTATTTTCAGGCGATTGGTGTAAATATCAAACAACTCTATGGTGGATCTGAGCAGGGATTGGTCACGATCCACCTGGATGGCGAGATCAAATATGAAACCTGCGGACCCCCCATGCCAGGCGTGGAGGTCCGTCTCTCACCCGAGGGTGAAATATTGGTGAAGGGTGAGAATATCTTTTCAGGATATTACAAAAATATTGAAGCTACCCAGGAGAAGATCCGCGATGGCTGGTATTATACTGGCGATTTCGGTTACATTGACGATGATCGCCATCTCGTCGTCATCGATCGCATGGAGGATCTGAAAGAATTAAAGGAGGGTCGTAAATTTTCACCCCAATTTGCTGAAATCCGATTGAGGTTCTTCCCTTATATCAAAGATGCCCTGGTAATCGGAGGCGAGGATAAAGATTATGTGACGGCCATCATCAACATCGATTTAGAGAATGCTGGTCGATGGGCTGAAGCCAGACGCATCCCTTACACTACCTTCACCGACCTTTCTCAGAAATCAGAAGTGATCGAATTGATCAAAAAGGATATCCAACGGATCAACAAGTTTCTCCCGAAGTGGTCCAGGATCAAAAAATTTGTCAACCTTCATAAGGAATTCGATGCAGATGAGGCTGAGCTGACACGAACCAGAAAATTGAGAAGAACGTTCGTTGAAAGCCGTTATAGCGATTTGATCACAGCGCTCTATGGAAAAGATCAAGAGTATAATATGGAGGCCTCCATCACCTATCGGGATGGAAGAAAAGGAGTGATCAAGACAGCGATCCAGATCAATCAGGTGGAGGAGGAGATCCAGTGAAAGAATTCCTTCAACTCACCATTCCAGGTTTGATGATCGGTGGCCTTTATTCCCTGGTGGCTGCAGCGATCGTCCTGGTTTATAAATCGACCCGCGTCGTGAGCCTGGCCCATGGCCAACTCTTGGCTTTCGGAGGCCTATTCTTCTGGATTGGTCTCGTGGTTCTACATCTTCCCCTTCCAATCAGCATCCTGATGGCACTGGTCTGTTCTACCATCATGGGTTGGCTTGTGGAGCGCATCACCCTTCGGCCTTTGATCGGTCAGCCTCTGATTTCCGCATTTCTGATGACCTTTGCCATCTTCATGGCTTTGGACGGAGTATTTCAACTGATCCTCAAGGGTGAATCAAAAACCTATGCCACTCTATTATCTCTCGGGGAGTTCGAAGTGGTGGGTGTGCCTATTCGGGTCGTGCAGTTGATCAGTTTTGGTGTGGTCCTATTAGTTTTTCTCCTCTTAGCTCTCTTTTTTCGATTCACCAAGACAGGATTGGGGATGCGTGCTACAGCAGAGGATCACCAACTCTCCCAGAGCACAGGAATCAATGTCCGGACGATTTTCTCTCTCATCTGGATCATCTCGGCCATTGTCGCCTCGGTGGCTGGTATGGGGACAGCCTATGTGATGGATATCCATTTTCCCCTTCCCTATATTGGAATTAAAGGATTGATCGTTGCCCTTTTTGGAGGGCTGGATTCTCTACCAGGCGCCCTTGTGGCTGGACTCATACTCGGGGTGCTCGAGAATCTCTTCGCAGGTTATCTCGATCCCCTGGTCGGGGGCGGTCTTAAAGATGTTGCAGCCTATGCACTGCTTCTCATTGTTCTACTGGTAAAACCTTATGGCCTCTTCGGGTTAAAGAGAATAGAAAGGGTATAATTCGGGAATGATGGGAAGATGATAGATAATTTGTTTCTGAAAATCCAATATTCCAATATTCCATTCTTCCACTATTCCTTTTTTTATTTCTTTTGGGAATGACATATGAGACCTTGCGGGACTTTTGATGAGCGTTATAGCCAGGACATGGCCATTTTAAGAATTAAGAGGCATTGGGGGCTTTTAATCGGAGCATTAATTTTTCTTTATGCCTTCCCCCTCTTTGGATCTTATTATTTCATCAGCCTGATCAATAGTCTCTGTATTGGCATCATTATCGTTCTCGGGCTTCAGATTGTCAGCGGTTACTGTGGCCAGATTTCTTTCGGACAGGCTGCCTTCATGGCAGTCGGCGCTTATACTTCAGCCATCCTCACTGGAAAGGTGGGGCTCTCCTTCTTTTTAGCTCTGCCCATTTCAGGAATCGTAGCAGGGTTGATTGGAATGGGAGGCGGTGCTCCTTCTCTCCGGATCAAAGGTTTTTATCTTGCTATGGCCACGATCGCGATCCATTTTGTGTTGATGTGGTTGATCCCTCACCTCAATATCACAGGAGAGACTCAGGGCCTCCATCCCCCTGCACCCCAGATCGGAAGTTTTGCTTTCGACAGTGATGAGAAGATTTACTATATCATCATTACCGTGATGCTGCTGATGACCTATGGTGCCCGCAATATGGTGCGGACTCGAGTCGGCAGGGCCTTCGTGGCTATCCGCGATAACGATTTGGCGGCCGAGGTGATGGGGATCGAACTCTATCGTTATAAACTTCTTGCCTTCTTCATCTCCTGCTTTTATGCGGGGATCGCTGGGTCTTTATGGGCCCACTGGATTCAAGTGGTTCACCCTGAACAATTCACATTGCTCCATGCCCTGAATTACATAGGGATGCTCATCGTTGGGGGTGGAGGGAGTATTCCAGGAGTTTTTTTCGGAGTGATTTTCCTTCGCCTTTTAGATGAGGGAGTGATGTTTGCAGCCCCCTTGTTAGCGAGTATCTTTCCCTGGATAGGGATCCACCCAGCCGCTTCCATGAGTGTCTCCGTATTTGGTATAGTCCTTATCATCTTTTTGATCTATGAGCCGAGAGGACTGGCCCATCGCTGGGAAATTTTCAAGGCCTCTTATCGGCTCTACCCATTTTCACATTAATCCCCCTTCCCCCCCTTTAGAAAAGAGGGGTCGGGATTGGAAAGGAGGTGAATATACATTTAATCATTAAGTGGATAAATTGGAAGGATTCCATGGGTCAAGCCTGCCTGCCGGCAGGCAGGGATTCAGGTTGTCAAATGGAAAGATAGAAACTAGAACACTCGAATCCTCGAACCCTTTTTAAACGAAAGGAGGCTATGATGAGAAGGATATTGTGTGGAGTCATTATTTTTACTTTTCTTTTTGCGATGGGAGTGATCCAGAGTGATGCAGCGGAAAAATATGTTACCTATCTGAGTCTGGCAGATTATACCGCGGCCATTGCAGGTCTCAATGTCCCAGCAGATATGGGCTGTGAGGACTATTTCAAGGAGTTAAATGCTAAAGGCGGCGTAGACGGCGTGAAAGTAAAATTCATCGGTGTCGACACCCGATACGATGTGGCAAGAGGGGTTTCTGCCTACAAACGCTACCGAGCAGAGCCGAAACTTTTGGTGGTCAATGCCATCGGCACCCCTATTGGCAAAGCCGTTGCTCCATTGGCGACAAAAGATAAATTAGTTCAACTCGTTCCTGGAGATGGTGAATTTCAGGCTAATCTTGGTAGGATCTTTGCCTGGGGTCCAACCTACCAGGACGCTTTTGCTGCCACCGTTGACTGGCTCCTTGCAGATTGGAAGAAGAAGGGGAAAACAGGAATGCCCAAACTCGGTTTCATCTCCTGGGATAGCGCTTATGGCAAGGAACCTCTCCGAGGTGGAAAAGAGTACGCGGAAAAGATGGGAGTGACTTTAGCTCCGCCAGAGTTTTTCCCGCCAGGAACAATGGATCATACTGTTTATCTCAGCCGATTGGCAAAAGCAGAGGTAAATTATATCTTCGTAGGAGGAGTTGACCCAACACCAACCAATGTGATTCGAGATGCCCATAAATTGGGCTTAACCAAAACCATCCAGTTCTTCTGTGACTATTGGGGTCCTACCTCCCTCGGTACCCGACTCCATCCTGAAGCCCTGGAAGGAACAGTGATCGGCTCTTACTATCTCCGTGGAGATGATGCGAGGAAACATCCCCTCGCCAATCTTTGGACGAAGTATGGCCGTGGAAAATTGGAGGATATGAATGAAGTCTATACCATTGGGATGGCTTGGGCAATGACACTCGAGGCCGCAATTAAGATCGCTTTAAAAGAAGTAGGTTATAAAAAGTTGGATGGAGAAGTCATTTACCAAACCTACCAAAAACTGACAGGTGTACAGAGGGCCGGACTCCAGGGCCCCTGTGCCTATAGTCCAACCTCACGTAGGGGAAGTTGGGAGATCAAATTCTATCAGGTTCGAGCAGGAAAGGTTGTCTCCATATCAGATTGGATAAAGGCTCCTGACGCTGTATCCCTTCACAAATTTTAGGGAAAGGGGGAAAAATCAATGAACTCCTTCAAAAAGATAATCATTGTTCTCAGTCTCTTAATGTTCCTTTTGCCTTTTGTGGCATGCAGTACTCTATCTCCACCTCCAAAGCCACAAGTCACAGTATCTGTCACTCCTGCCCAGGTGGAATTAGCGTTTCCTAGCATCTTGAAAGTCCCTATTGTTTTCACAGGGACGGGGTGGAAACCCAAAGAGATGGTGGTCGTAGATATGGTCCTCCCTTCGGGTGTACAAATGCAAGGGGTAAAACCTGGAGAGGATGTCGGGATCGCCTATGGTGAGGCAGATGAGGCAGGCAATTTTAAAGGAGAGGTTCCCGGCAGCGCAAAATTGAACACCCTCTTTCGAGTAGGATGGACTCCTATTTTGGCACCGGATCCAAAAACCCTCAATCCCATCCCTCCAGGAGTCTATAAGATAAAGGCTTCGGGTGCTGACTCCGGAGCCTTGGCCACAACGACATTGGAATTTGTGGCGCCAGCTCCGAAGAAGTAAACCCCGTTAGAAATTCGAGTCCCGCTATAGCGGGACTCGAAACCGAGCGGGGCATTATTTCTAACGGGGTAAATTTAGATAGCAGATAGAAAATAATAAATAACTCCTCCCCCCTTGCGGGGGAGGATGAAGGTGGAGGGTAATCAACGTTAAGATAAAATGCTAAGGCTCAACAGTATCGAAGTCATCTATAGTGATGTGATCCTGGTTCTAAAAGGGGTCTCTCTTGAGGTGCCTGACGGGAAAATCATTTCTCTTCTGGGCGCCAATGGTGCAGGGAAGACGACTACCCTGAAGGCCATCTCAGGAGTCCTCTATACAGAATTAGGTGAAGTCACGGATGGAAGCATTGAGTTTGATGGGATGAGGATCGATGGAAAAGCCCCGGAAGAGATTGTTCAGATGGGAATTGTCCAGGTGATGGAAGGCCGCCGCATGTTCGAGCACCTCACCGTTGAGGAAAATCTCCGAGTGGGCGCCTATGCCCGAAAAGACAGGGAGGCCATTTTAAAAGACCTTGAATCGGTTTACCGTTATTTCCCAAGGCTTAAAGATCTCAGAGGACATGTGAGCGGCTATCTCTCCGGCGGAGAAAGACAGATGCTGGTCGTGGGTCGTGCTTTGATGTCCAGTCCAAAGGTGATGCTTCTCGACGAACCCTCTCTCGGGCTCAGTCCTCTCCTCGTAAAAGAAATTTTCGGGATTATCAAAAAGATCAATCGAGAAGAGAAGACATCGATCCTCCTGGTGGAGCAGAATGCAAATATTGCCCTTTCCACTTCGGACTATGGCTATATCATGGAGAATGGGCGTGTCGTTTTAGACGGGCCATCTCCCAAATTGAAGGAGAATGAGGATATCAAGGAGTTTTATCTCGGGCTCAGCCAGGTGGGAAAACGGAAAAGCTTTCGAGAAGTGAAACATTACCGCCGAAGAAAAAGGTGGTTGTCGTAAACCCCGTTAGAAATTCCAGCGGGGCATTAAATCCCGTTAGAGATTTATCTCTAAACGGGATAAACCCCGCCCTCCGGGGCATGAGCCCTTCCGGGGCGGAGCTTGGCCCGGAGGGAGCAGCGGAGCATTATTTCTAACGGGGTAAAAGGGGACAGGCTACTTTTCCAATTTTTGACTGAATAAAAAGCTGCCTGTCCTTTTTTCTTCGAGGAGGACCAACGATGAAAGAAATCATCAGAAACAGGGCAAAAGAGTTGGGAGCTGACCTCGTCGGCTTTTTAAATTTAAAGGACTACAAGAGTCCTCGCTCACCGAATCCTCTTCGCTACCTCCCATCGGCTAAGTCCATCGTTGTGCTTGCCTTTAAACCCCTCTCGGGTGCTTATCGTTACGGGGAAAACACATGGAGCAAGATGCCCTCTTTTTTATATAGCGTGGAATCGGCTGGCAATACAGCGGCCTATCATCTTGGGAGGTTTATGGAACGTGAATACAGTGGTGAATGTTTCCTTGTGCAGGCACATCGGCCATTTGAAATCAATGAGGAAACTTTTCGATCCCCCATTGGAAGTGTTTCGCTCAGGCATGTAGCGGTTCAGAGCGGATTGGCTGTTTGGGGGAAAAACACACTGGCTTTGACAAGAGAATTTGGACCTCGTGTCATGTTCCTCGGGCTTCTCAACAGTCTGGATCTGGAATCAGATTCTCCTATCAACGGTTATAATCCATGCGGCACTTGTCAATATGACTGTCGATCCACCTGCCCAGGGAAAGCATTTACAGAGGAAGGTCGAGTATTGAGTCATCGCTGCGTGAAGGTGAGCCAGCCAGACGATGTGGGAAACTTCATGCGGTATTTGATTGAGATGGCAGAGAAGCCTTCCATGAACGAGCGGCTGGAGATGATTAAGACCCCCCGCTTTTTCCGCCACATGCAATATTTACAGTTTTTTATCCATTACCACTGTGACAACTGCACCCGATATTGCCCAGGAGGCCTCCCAGGAGAGAGAAGAACTCCCTGATTAAAAGATTAAAAACGATTACACAGATTATATTCTTGGAATGAAAAATCTGTGGTATCTTAAATAATCGGTGTAATCAGAGGTTTCTCATATAATTTAACAACTTTTTCAGAGACCTCTCTTAAAAAGTAAACCCCGTTAGAAATTCCGGCGGGGCATTAAATCCCGTTAGAGATTTATCTCTAAACGGGATAAACCCCGCCCTCCGGGGTGGAACCCCCTACGGGGCGGAAACCGGAATTATTCTAAAATCTAACCCCGCTGCAGCCGCCGGCCCAG
>Ga0315293_10001063_pt1 | contig 26531 bp, 27 predicted proteins | sample YL17G13_20_MG_FD_203071 | JGI IMG/M metagenome (GOLD analysis project Ga0315293, IMG submission 203071) | Sediment microbial communities from Yellowstone Lake, YNP, Wyoming, USA - YL17G13_20 | ecosystem: Environmental > Aquatic > Freshwater > Lake > Sediment | place: USA: Wyoming | collected...
CCGCCCTCTCCTGGTATTCCTGCCCGCAGGTCTGGGGAAAAGATGAAACCCATCCGCTTAACGTCAATCTTTCCCGCGCCCGGCAGGAAAATCTTTGGGTGGCGGGAAACATCTGGCCGCTGTTCGAATCCCCCACTGACCCCTCCCCCCTGCGCTCCACTGCGGCCGGGGCGCATTCGGCCGGACTAAAGATCATCGGCCAGGTCTGGAACACCATCCTGAGCAAAGATAATCCCGACGCCGCCGCGCTGACCGCAGCCGGCGTGGAAGCGATAAAATATAACGGCCAGAAGTTTGCGGATTGGTATATCACCACCTGTCCCAATCAGCCCGCCTGGAGAAACTATCAAAAAGAGGTGGTTCGGGGAATTGCCTCCGCGGAAGTGGACGGATTCGGCACGATTTACGGCGACTGGCTGGTGGAGCGCTGTTTTTGCTCCTCCTGTGAAGCTTATTTCCGCGCCTATCTTAAAAGCCATTACACTTCCTCGCAGCTTTTGACCTGGGGCATTCCCGACATTGATGCCTTTGATTATTCGGACTACCTGAGTGCGCGTGGAATCACGCAAGCCCAGATCGTCGACGACAGCGATAAGTCGGCCATCCCGCTCCTGGAGGATTATTATAAGATGAAAGATCAGCTGGCGGCCGAATATTTAAATGAGCTGGCCGGCACGGCCAGGGCTTACGGAAAAAGCGATCTTATCATCATGAACGGTGCGGAGGGCTGCAGCGCGGCAAAATATATTCGCCTCCCCACCCTGGAGGTCTTAAGCTACTACGCCGATTTTGATCCGCTCAACCTCATTTTCAGCTATAAGGAAAATTCACCGGCAATTTATTATAAAATCCTCAAGTCCATGCGCCCGAATTCCGGTTTGGTCGTCGGCTTGATTGATGAGTCCGCGGGGGGGATAATAAATGGCGCCGGCAATCCCGAAAAATATATTTACGGGCTGATGGCCGAAGCGCTGGCCAACCGGGCGCTTTTTTACGACCAAGACCGGATCGGCCTGTGGAACGGACAGGCGCTCAATTGGAGCACCGCTCCTTCCCTCAATCTCAAAGTTGAAACCTTCCTGCAGAGATACTACCCGGCTTTCGATTTAGACAAACTGCAAAGCTGCGCTAAAATCGGCATTTTATATTCCGCCAAGTCACAGCTCAAATGCGACCGCCTGTACCCGAACCTGGGAGAAAAGTCAATCGCCGGAATAGGGAAAGCCCTATCCAAAACCGGCCATCAATACGATGTCATCTTTAACGGCGACGGCGAGCTTATGCCGGAAACCATCGCTCCCGGCATCCTCTCCCGCTATGAACTAATTATTATTCCGGAAATGATTTCTCTAACCGACAACGAAAAATCCTCGCTCCTTTCCTATGTCAATGCCGGGGGGAAGCTGCTGGCTTACGCGAACCTCGACGGCTCCTTTCCTTTAACCCCCGGAGAAGCAACTTACGGATCGGGAAAGATCTATTACGAAACCAATCCCCTGCCGAGATATTATAATGGTACGGCCTCTCGAACTTATTTAAACACTATTGAAGCCCAGGTTGACCATTACCTCTCGTCCAAACTCGTCTCCGGAATATCTCAAACTTCAATCCTCGCTCAGGTTTGGAAAACCTCCGATCCGGAAAGGGTTTATTTGCATTTGATCAACCACGATTTTGATAACACGATCACCAATCTTTTGATCACCATGGAAGTGCCTGCGAATTTTTGGCCGGATAAACTTTATTTGGCTTCTCCCGATTTAGCAGAACAACCGCTAATTTATATCAAAAACACGCAAACTATCACTTTTACTGTTCCTGAGCTGGACGTCTGGGATTTGTTGATCTTAACCAGCACCCAGGAAGCGCAGCAATCTGCCGAAAGAACAAGCATCATTAAATCTTTGGCTGCCGGCCCCAACCCCGCTTCAACCTCCTCCTCTATTTTTTATTCTCTTTCCGAGTCCGCGACCGTAAAAATATCTATTTATTCAATCACCGGCGAACTGATAAAAATCATGCTTGACGCTTATACCCTGGGAAACATCCAAAGAAGTTTAAACTGGGACTTAAAAGACGCGCTGGGCAGTTCAGCCGCCAACGGAGTTTATATTTACACTTTCGAAGCCAGGGGAAGCAGCGGCCGGATTTCACGGGGCAAGGGAAAGATAATTATTTTAAGATAGGACATGTTATAATTCCAGCACAAAAATGAATCTCTGGCCTTTAACAATAACCCTATTTATCATCGGAACTGCGGAATTGGGGGACAAAACCCAGCTTTTAACCCTAAGTTTTTCCACTAAATATCCTCTCTGGGAAGTGTTGGGAGCGGTTTTGGCGGCCACCGCTTCCCTTATGGCCCTGGCGGTAATTTTTGGAGATGCCGTAAATTACTATATCCCCTCTTTTTATATCCAACTGCTGGCGGGGATCGTCTTTATTTTATTCGGAATCTGGACTATCTTTAAAAAAGAGAAGGATGAGGTTGCCGCTCAAGTCAAAGATAATAAAAATCCTTTCTGGATCGTATTCTCGGGTTTTTTCCTGGCGGAATTGGGGGATAAGACCCAGCTGGCCACGCTGGCCTTAACCGCCAAATACGGAGCGCCCTTTCAGGTCTGGCTGGGGGCTACTTTAGGAATGTTCGGCATAAATATCCTGGCCGCGGTGGCGGGGTCCTGGATCAAAAATATTGTTTCCGATCAAGTCATCAAGTGGATCGGGGCGGGGCTTTTTATAATTTTCGGCGTGGTTACGCTAATGGCCTTAAGATAAGCTGACCGCATTTAAAAATACTTGAAATTTCTCCTATTAACCTCCGATAAAGAAGCGTACCAATTTCACAAAAAGGAGAGTTGTCGTTTATGGGTGTACTTAATGCGCTGCACGTTGCCAAAACAGTTGTCAAAGAAGCAGCCACTCTTGCTAGAACATATTTGAGATTGCAAGTTAATTTTCCAAAAGTTGATTTTGGCGATTGTTCTTTAGATAGATTAGTGCCTTCTCATAAAAGACAGCTAAGTATGCGCATTGCCAGACAATTATTTCATGAGAGTCAAAGCGGCAGAATAAATTTGCCGGCGACCGGAGAGATCGCGATCTCTCAATTTAAATACAAAGTCACCGGCGGGAAGGAATGGAAAACAATACCAGGATCAGAAAGCTGGGCCGATATAAGCTGGGAGACTGAAACTAAAATAAAAAGAGCTTCTATTACGGTTTCATCCTTCGCCTTTGCCGGCAGGGATTTCAAACTTTTGCCGCCTTTCGAAATGGAAATAGAATTCCAACGCTAAGACGAGAAGGGTTTGTGACCGTTATCATCCCTGTGGTGATCAGGCCTGTGGATGGCTGCAGTTTAATTTTATTAGCAAGTAGATCTGGGGGACAGGGATTCGAACCCCGATACGCAGCTCCAGAGGCTGCAGTCCTACCGTTAGACGATCCCCCACCGAAGATTTAATAAGGAAGCTTCCACCACTGCGGCTGAAAAATCAGGATATATAATCCAAATAAGAGGATAAAAACAGAAAGCAGGATAAATACTAAAAATCCGCCCTTAAGCGGCTCTTTCCACTTCCGATTAACCCATAAGGCAAAAAGCAGCGCCAAAATTCCTAAAACAATAAGCGCACTGCCCTTAAAAAGCGGACTCATGTTGGTAAAGCGAATGAACCTCGTTCCCCAATCATTGCCCATGAAATAATTATAACCCAATTTGTCAAGACATGCCAGCTGTTATATAATAACTTTCCATGACGGAAAAGACTTATCTTTGTGATTTCTTGATAATCGGCGGCGGCATCGCCGGCCTAACCGCCGCACGCACTGCCAGCCAATTCGGCAAAGTCATCCTCTTAACCAAAGGCAAGATCGGCGAGACCGCCACCGAAAAAGCCCAGGGGGGCATCGCCGCCGCCATCGACAAGATCCGCGATTCCACCCAGTTCCATTTTGAAGACACCATCGCCGCCGGAGCCGGACTATGCAACGAGGAAGCGGTAAAAATACTGGTAACCGAGGGAGTGGACCGGGTATCCGAATTGATTGAGATGGGCGCGCAGTTTGACCGGGCCGAAACCGAAGCCGGCGGGACCACCTTTGCCTTAACTTTGGAAGGCGCCCATAAGCGCAGAAGAATACTGCATGCCGGGGACGAAACCGGCGCAGAAATAGAGAAAACTCTGGGTTCCAGATTGATCGCTGAAGGCAAAGTGGAAGTCCACCAGCAAATGATGGGCATAGACCTGATAATGGACGGCAACCGCTGTATAGGCGCGGCCGCTCTTGATCAAAAAAGCAACTCTATTGCTACCTATCTCTCCCAGGCCACCTTGATCGCCACCGGGGGCGTCTGCCAGGTTTATCTTTATACCACCAACCCCACCTTCGCCACCGGGGACGGCGTGGCCATGGCTTACCGGGCCGGGGCGGAAGTAACGGACATGGAATTTGTCCAGTTCCACCCCACCGCATTAGTGCAGTTCAAGGAATTCGAGGATATTGTGGCCCTGCCGCAATTTTTGATCTCCGAGGCGGTGCGCGGCGAGGGCGGAGTGCTGCTTAATAATCGCCATGAAAGATTTATGGAAAAATATCACGCTCAGAGAGAGCTGGCCCCGCGCGATGTGGTAGCCCGCGCTATCTTCGAAGAAATGAAATCTACTAACGCCGACCACGTTTACCTTTCATTAAGAGGAATAGATCCGGAAAAGATTAAACACCGTTTTCCCATGATCTACCAGACCTGCCGGTCGCGCGGACTGGATATAACTCGGGATAATATTCCCGTGGCCCCGGCCGCCCATTACTTCATGGGCGGGATCAAGACTGATACTGATGGGAAAACCAATATTGAAGGACTTTATGCGGCAGGTGAATGCGCTTCAACCGGAGTGCACGGTGCCAACCGGCTGGCTTCCAATTCGCTATTAGAAGGATTGGTGTTCGGACACCGGGCAGCCCTGGCAGCTAAATCCCAAATCGCAAATAACATCCGCCGCGGCGGACAAACAATTCCCAAATCACAAATACAAAACAATAAACCAAGGTTAAAAGAAGTCGAGGTCCAGCGCTACAAGCTCGTCATCAAAACCGCCCTATGGCAGGGAGTGGGAATTGTTCGGTCAAAAGAAAGTCTGGAGTCTGCCCGGCATAAAATCGAATTACTGGAAAGGCAGCTTAATTTTGTCCCCGCCTCAGTTTCAGAATTGGAATTAAAGAATATGCTGATGGTGGCCAAACTTATAGCGCAAGCGGCGCTCGACCGGCTTGAATCCCGCGGGGCCCACTTCCGCACCGACTATCCTTCAACCGACGATAAGCAGTGGAAACGGCACCTGGTCTATAAACTTTCCCGATAAATCTCGATCACCAAGTCAAAAAGGGTCAAGATCAGCGGGCCGATCAGAATGCCCGGTATGCCGAACAGCTGGATCCCCCCCAATATTCCAAACAGAATTATAAGAGGATGGATCTTGGCGTGCTCTCCCACGATCTTGGGTTTTAAAATATTATCTATGGTGCTTATCACAAAAGTGCCGTAAATAAGCAAGGCGATGGCTCTCCAATATTCCCCTGTTATATACCCGGAAATAAAAAGATAGACCGCTATAGGCGCCCACACCAGCGCCGCCCCCAGCAACGGTATAATAGAAATTATAAAGGTGGCAAATCCCCACAGCACCGGATTGGGAACTCCCAAAAACCAGAATCCCGCCCAGGCCAGAATGCCCTGCACCAAACCCACCACGATCTGACCCAGTATCATTCCGCGGGAAAGATCGTCGAAACGGGAAAGCATCTGCTTGTAGCGGCCGTCGGGAAGAGGAAAAAGTTCCTTAAAGAATCCGTAAATATCCTTGCCGTGCTTTAAAAAATAATAAGTGGAAAAAATAGTTATGAAGATATTCAACAATAAATTGGGAATACCCTTGAGCACTCCCTGCAGCCAGCCGATCAACTGTCCCGCCAGATCTCCGACCAAGGCCTTGACTTGAGCGGGGTCACCCATGAATTGGGCCAGGAAGGGCGGCAGGGTCGGCAAACTCCAGCTGGGCGCCTGGATAAATTCTTGTAAAAAGAGATACCCGTTGCGCACTTCATAGGTTAGAACCGAAGTTATAAAGATGGTGGGCAGCAGCACCAGCAGGATGATGACGGCGCAGGTGATCATGGAGGCCATGGTCTTTTGCGGCAGGAATTTGGGCATATAATTATCCAGGAGATAGCGATACAAGGGATAAAAAATGTAAGATAAAGCCGCGGCCGAAAGAATGGCCACCAAAAAAGGCCGAATGATCAAAAAAGCCAGAACGGAAATAATTATCATCATCACCATGGCCACCGTCCGCCGATAGGCCTCCAATTTTTCACTCATCCCTCTCGCCTCCTATTTCCCCGGATAAATCCTTAACCGCCGCTTGGGCTCCTCCCCCGCCGATTCTGATTTTAGTTCTGATTCTTCAACTTTCTGGTGCTGCAGGCGGCGGATATAAGCGTTTTGCGGACTCAGGTCCACGGATTTTTTGGTATTTTTTACCTGTTTAATGGCTTCGACCACTTCGGCCAGGGCGGCCTCATCCGCTTCCTCCCGACTGGCCTTAAAGTAAAATTTCAAGAACTTCATGATGGCGGAAGAAACATTTTTCTTTATGACATGCACCGGGATCTTGTGCTCTTGCGCGGCGAGCATGATCTTGGTGTTGGGGCGGGCCTTGCTCTTCACCGTCAAGACCATATCCGCCTCATCCAGGCCGCCCACCGTCACCGCCGGCAGCTGCAGGACCCTTAAACCCCGCTCCAGCTCCCCCCGGTTCACCCCGAAAGGATAGATCCGCAGGGGACCGGCTCCCTTTTCCTTTAAGATTTTCTCCGCTTCCTCCCGGGTGGGCTCGGGAATTTCTTCCTTGGCGGCTTCAACCTGGATCTTGCCCTCTTTGGTGCGCACTCTCATCTCCGGCGAGGGAATCCGGCCGCGCAGCATGGTATCTACTGCCTTGGCTACGTCGTGGTAGATGGCAAAGGTGTCGCGCTCCCGGATTTCCACCAGAATATCAAAAGTGGGCGGGGCTTTTCTTTCCAGGATGGCTTTCTGCGTACGCCGCCGCTTGGCTTCTTCGTCCCCCAGAATCACCGTCTGGATGCCGCCCACCAGATCGGAAAGCGTGGGATTGGATATCAGATTTTCCAGAATTTTGCCGTGGGCCGTGGCGATGAGCTGGACCCCGCGCTCGGCAATGGTGCGGCAGGCGGCCGCTTCGGCCTCGGTGCCGATCTCGTCCACGATCACCACTTCGGGCATGTGGTTTTCGACCGCTTCGATCATCACCGCGTGCTGGCGCTCGGGGGAAGGCACCTGCATGCGCCGCGCGCGCCCGATTCCCGGGTGCGGAATGTCGCCGTCGCCGGCGATCTCATTGCTGGTGTCCACTACGATCACCCGCTTTTTAAACTCATCGGAGAGCACCCGCGCCGCTTCTCTCAATTTGGTGGTTTTACCGATCCCCGGCGGGCCCAAAAAGAGGGTGTTTTTCCCGGATTCAATGACATCCCGGATAATGTCGATGGTGCCTAAAATGGCGCGGCCCACCCGGCAGGTCAAGCCCACTACCTTTCCAGTGCGGTTGCGCATGGCGGAAATGCGGTGCAGGGTGCGTTCAATGCCGGCGCGGTTATCGGAAGTGAACTGGCTGATCTGGCCGGTCACAAAATCAATATCCGCCTGAGTTACCGTATTTCCAGGAATATAAAAGACCTTATTGGCCGAAAAGCGGGCCTCAGCCGGTTTGCCCAGATCCAAAATCACTTCGATCAGGCGGGGCAGGTCGGGATTTTCCTCAAGTGTTTTGACGATGCGCGGGGGCAAGACCTCCAGAAGCTGGGCGATCTCGTCTACGGTTTTAACCTTCATTTGCCTCTGATCGAAGCTTTAAGGTTGACTCCCGGCACAAAAGCGGGTGATTTGGTAGGACTGATGGTGATTTTTTCTCCGGTCTGGGGATTGCGTCCGGTACGTCCGGCCCGGGTCCTCACCAGAAAGTTTCCAAATCCTACCAAACGGACCTTATCTCCTTTGATCAAAGCTTCGGAGATGTGCTTTAAAGCGGAATCTATGATATTTTCGGCCTCGGCCTTGGTCAACTTCATGTCTTTGGCTACCTTGCGAGCCAGCTGTTTTTTGTTCATTTAACCTCTCCTCCTTTAGCCAGAGTTTCTTTGGCCAGAAGTTGAGACCAGCGGCGGTCCACTTCGGCCTGAATATCCTCCAACAATTTCTCGTTTCCGGGCTTGAAGAGGTGCCGGAAACGATCCTGGGTCTTCAAATATTCAACCACCGGTTTTTTCACTTTGGGCTTATTAACCTTGTAGACGCCGTTTTCCACTTCATAAACGGGCCAGAAGCAGGTATCAAACGCCAGGCGGGCCAATTCCAGCGTATCCTCCGGCTTATACCCCCACCCCAAACGGCACGGCTGAAGAACATTCATGAATTTCGGCCCGCGGATAGAATAGGCCTTTTCGGCTTTTCTGGTCAGGTCGGCCCAGTTGCCGACTATCGCCTGGGCGACATAGGGAATGTTGTGAGCCGCCATGATCTCGGTCAAATCCTTGCGCCATTCGATCTTCCCCTGCCGGAGCTTTCCGGCCGGTTCGGTCGTGGTGTTGGCGCCTTTCGGGGTGGCGCTGCTGCGCTGGACGCCGGTGTTCATGTAGGCTTCGTTGTTATAGCACACATACAGGAGATCGTGGCCCCGCTCCATCGCGCCGGAGAGCGACTGCAGGCCGATATCATAAGTTCCGCCGTCACCGCCGAAAGCTACAAAGTTAATATGCTGATTGATCTTACCCTTTTTCTTAAAATTTTGATAAGCGGCCTCCACCCCGGACAACGTCGCTCCCGCGTTTTCGAAAGCGTTATGGAGATAGGGGACCGTCCAGGCGGTGTAAGGGAAGATCGTGGTCGAAACTTCGAGACATCCAGTGGCGCAGACAACCACGACCGGGTCTTTGCTGGCCAGCAGTATCTGCCGCGCGATGATCGGCGCGCCGCATCCCGGGCACATCCTGTGCCCGCCGGTCAGCGGATCATTCCGTGTTGATAAATCTTTTAAAGTTGCCATCCTACTCTCTCACTCCCAGGTACTGGACCAGCCCCGCACCAGATGGTGCCGGGGCCAGCGGCTGGTTTTCTACATTCTTCAGGGCTTCATAAACCGAGCGGATCTGCGGGAGATCTATCTCCCTTCCGCCCAATCCATAAATAAAATTGATTATTTTGGGCTGGGACGGTTTTCCGTAGAGGGCCGAGCGGATCTCGGTTGATACCGGTCCTCCCTGGGTGGACCAGGAATCGGAACGATCGAGGACGGCGACCGCGCGCACATTTATAAGCGCTGCGGCAATTTCTTCCGCCGGGAACGGGCGGAACACCCTTATTTTAAGCATACCGGCCTTGATCCCCACTCCCCTCAACTCATCAATTACATTCTTGGCGGTTCCACAAGTAGAACCGAGCGCGACGATCGCGATTTCGGCGTCGTCCAATTGATAGCCTTCGATCAAACCATATTTGCGGCCGAATTTTCGAGCGAACTCTTCAGCTACTTCTAAAATAACCTTTTTGGAATCTTTCATCGCCTGGGCCACCGGGACGCGGTGCTCAAAATAGTAATCCTGCAGGTCCAACAGGCCGACGGAGACCGGATTATTAATGTCCAGCAGGCTGGTCTTGGCGGCTCTATCCTGGCCGACAAAATTTTTAACTTCGCCGTCTTCCAGTATTTCTATTTTGTCCAGGCAATGGCTGATGATGAACCCATCGGTGGTCACCATGGTCGGCAAATGCACTCTCGGATCTTCCGCGATCCGGACCGCCTGTATCAAACTGTCATAGGCCTCCTGGGAATTTTCAGAGAAGATCTGGATCCAACCGAAATCCCGGGCGGCCATGGTGTCGGAATGGTCGCAGTGGATGTTGATCGGCCCGGAAAGCGCGCGATTGACATCGCACATGACGATAGGCAGCCGCAGGGCCGCGGCGATCGGCAGTATCTCATACATTAATGCCAGACCTTGAGAAGAGGTACCGGTCATGACGCGGGCTCCGGCGGCAGAAGCACCCACGCAGGCGGACATGGCCGAATGTTCGGACTCCACCGCGACATAATTGGTGTCCACCAATCCGTCGGCCACATATTTGGCGAAGATCATGACGATCTCGGTGGCGGGAGTGATGGGATAGGCGGCAACCACGTCGGGATTGATCTGACGCATCGCCTCCGCCATCGCTTCATTTCCGGTCCTGGCCACTACTTTTGACATTCTTTCTCCCCTTCTCTTTCCGGACCCATCTCAATCGCTTTTTTCGGCTTGACCGGACATTCCTTGGCGCAAATGCCGCACCCCTTGCAGTGATCATAATCAAAACCGATCATTTTTTGGTCCTTGACCAGGATCGCCGAATCCGGGCATACGATCCAGCAGAACAGACACTGGATGCAGCGCTCCGGGAACCAGGTCGGACGCTCGGTCCGCCAGTCGCCGGTCTTGAACTCTTTGGCCGTGCCGGCCTTGACCACATCGCCTTCGGGCAGGTTTTTCCAGCCCGGCTTTGGTTCGCTCATTCGCCTATTACCTCACTATAAGCGCGCTTGATCGCTTCCATATTCCCCTTGACGATCTCGGGTTTGGAGGCGAATTTCTTCTTTAATTTATCTTCCGTGTCCTTGAGCATGGAATCAAAATCAAGTATGGCCGAAACCTTGGCCAGCGCCCCCATCATCGGGGTGTTGGGGATCTCGCGGCCGATAGTCGCTTTGGAAATGCCGGAAGCGTCGACAGTAAAAACCTTGCCAGCCTTAAGCTTCAACTGCCGACGGATGTCAGCAGGACACAGCTTGGTATTGACGATGATCATTCCATCTTCAGGCAGGCCGGAAGTAACATCGACCGAAGCCATCAGGGTCGGATCCAGAACGATGACGATACTAGGGCTGGTTATGGAACAATGCAGGGTGATCGGCTGGGAAGAGATGCGGTTAAAAGAAGCAACCGGGGCACCCATCCGCTCCGGACCATATTCCGGAAAGGCCTGGATATTTTTGCCCAGAGACAGGGCCGCCTCGCCGAAAAGCAGCGCGGCGGTTTTGGCCCCCTGCCCTCCCCGCCCATGCCAGCGGATCTCCAATATTTCCTTTTCCATTTATTTACACAATCCAGTTCGCTATTCTCGGCAGAATGACTTTATTCATCGCCAAACCAACTAATACCAATAGGAGCACCGGTAACAGCGCCGCTACAAAAGCCTTTGAGCGCGAAAGACCCTGGGTTTTTCTGGCGGCAATCGCCAGCAGGCCGTAAAGATACAAAACGGCGAAAGAGTAGACAATATTATACCCGATTTTAAAGTTTGTAAAGTCCAGGATTCCTTGCTTGGTGAAAATTACCATGATTACCGGCAAAATCCCCACCAATAAGACCGCGCTGGTATAAAATACGGCTTTAATGCTGTGAAAAAATTCCCCCTTACCGCCCAACCACCTGCCCGCAAGATATAACAACGCCCCGAGGATATAAAAGAGTGAGAAGAAAAGCGCCATAAAGACCCCGCCCAAAATGGAGATCACGATCACAAAGAACATGAAAGCCAGGACCACGATCACCGGAACGGCAGTGATTATCTTTAAACCGTGGACCTGCACTAAGAGTGTGGCTCCGATGGGAATGAGCTGGTTGATAAATACCACTACAGTTGTGAAAAAGGCCAGAATCCAGGTATTGATCCCGCAAAAAGTGAGCGGCTCATCCGCCCAGTCACCCGCCGGCATTCTGGTGTAAAAAAGGATCGGCTGCACCCAGATCTTCCAGATCATTTCTAAATACCATTTAAACATGAACTTCTCTCCTTCCCTCAAAAGCTGAAGTCAGCGTCGCCTCATCGGCATAATCCAGGTCCCCGCCCACCGGCAGCCCATACGCAATGCGCGTGATCTTGACCCGAAGCGGGGACATAAGCTTGATCAAGTATAACATAGTGGCCTCCCCTTCAGTGGTGGGATTGATGGCCATAACCACTTCTTTGATCTTGGGGGTGATGCGGCCCAAAAGCTCTTTGATCCTTAAATTTTCCGGCCCCAGCCCGTCCAGGGGAGAGATGACCCCGCCCAGCACGTGATAAATCCCCTTATATCTGCCGGCCCGCTCCACCGCCATCAGGTCTTCCGGCTCCTCCACCACGCACACGGTTGAATGGTCCCGGCTCAGATCGGAGCAGACGGCGCAGGGGTCGCGGTCGGTGATATTGAAACAGGTGGAACAGTATCTAATGTTCTTCTTGGCGGAAAGCAGCGCCCGGGCCAGGGATTCCACCTGATCATGGGAAGATTCCAAAATGTAAAAGGCCAGCCGCTGGGCCGATTTGGGCCCAATGCCCGGCATCTTTTTCAGTTCATCTATGAGTTTTTTTAAAGAATCCATCAGGTCAGTCCCGGAAGGTTAAGCCCTCCCGCCGCTTTTTTTAATTTCTCGGCGGCATCGTCTTTGGCCAGTTTCAACGCCCGGTTGGCGGCTTCCTTGATCAAGGCCTCCGCTTTATTCAAATTAACGCTGGGGACAATTTTAATCTCCAGAATTTCCATCTCGCCGTTCACTATCACCTTCACCCCGCCCGCCTCCGCCTCATACCTCAAAAGTGTCAGCTCTTCCTTGATCTTTTTAAGATTGCTCTGCAGATCCTTGGCTTGTTTTACTATATCTCCCAGATTTCCAAAAATCATTTATACCAACTCCCCTTCAAAAATATCGCGTACCGCCTCGGCCGAAACCGCCGGCGCCCCGGAACCTTTAACATCCACCACCGGCTCGACCTTGATATCCTCGCCAATCATTTCCCGGATGACCGCTTCCACTATATCTTTATTCTTTTGTTCCTCCAGCCGGTCCTTGTGAAAACTAAAACCTTTGCGGAAACCGATCACCAGCTTCCCCTTGCCGTTTATCTCCAGAACCTGCCCTTCATGGAGGGAAACATAGCCGTATAAGCTTTTCTTTTTAACTTCATCCAGTATTTTATCCCAGTTGGATTTTATTTTTGATAGTCGTCCGGCGGTAGCGTTGGCGTCGGGGGAATCGTTTGGCGTCTCGCGTTGAGCGGCCGCCCGACTCCTAACACCCGACGTTTCGCCCGACGCAACCTCAACCACTCTACGCTCTCCCAACAACTCCAGAAGCGCCACCTCCAGCACCAATCGCGCCTGCGGGTGCCACTTCATGTCCAGCTCCGCCCGGGAAAGCGCCCTAAGCGCGGCTTTGACGGTTTCCAGGTCGAATTTCTCCGCCTGAACGGCCAGCTTTTTTTGATATTCCGCCGTCAGCTCCAAAGATTCGGCCGCTCCCACTTTGGAAAATAAAAGATTGCGGAAGTGGTTAATTAAATCTTTCACTATCTGCGCGGCGCTGCGCCCCTCCTCCACCCCACGCCGTAAAAGCTCCAAAACTTTCGCCTCCTCACCATTGAGCATCGCCTCCCCGAAGGCGAACAGCAATTCTTCGTCCGCGCTGCCCAAAAGCGTCACCACATCGTCCAATTTTATCTCATGGCCGGCAAAAGAGACCAACTGGTCCAAAAGCGATATGGCATCGCGCAGACTGCCCTCCCCGGCGCGGGCGACCATATCCAGGGCAGTCTCTTCGATTGCGAAACCTTCGGCCTTGGCAATTTTTAAGAGCTGCTCCTTTATATCGGCTAAAGATATCCGGGCAAAATCCAATCTCTGGCAGCGGGAGGCGATGGTCACCGGCACGCGGGAGGGTTCGGTGGTGGCCAGCACAAAAACCACATGGGAAGGGGGCTCCTCCAGGGTTTTAAGCAGGGCGTTAAAGGCCTCCGCCGTCAGCATGTGCACTTCGTCAATGATATAAACCTTGTACTGGCCCTCCACCGGCGCATAGCGGACTTTCTCCCGGAGATCGCGGATCTCGTCTATTCCGCGGTTGCTGGCGGCGTCGATCTCGATCACATCCACGGCGTGCCCGTCGCGGATCTTGATGCAGTTGTCGCATTTGCCGCAGGGGGACCCCGTGGGACCGGTCTTGCAGTTTAGGGCCTTGGCCAGGATCCGGGCGGTCGAAGTTTTTCCCGTGCCGCGCGGCCCGCAAAAAAGATAAGCGTGGGAGATGCGGTTACCGGCTATGGCATTTTTCAAGGTCTGGATAATATGCTTCTGCCCGATGATCTCGTCAAAATTCTGCGACCGCCATTTTCTATAAAGAGAAATATAGCTCATATGTATATTCTCGGCACCCTCTTGCCGATCCCGCAAATAACTTCATAGGAGATGGTGTCATCCAGGGCGGCCACTTCATCAACGGTGATGCAATCCGCGCCCTGGGGCCCGATGAGCACCGCCTCATCTCCCACGGAAACTTTATCCTCACCCACTTCCACTAAAACCATGTCCATGGTCACCCTTCCTACCACCGGGTAACGCTTGCCAGAAATCAAAACCTTCCCGCGGTTGCTGAGCCGGCGCGAATATCCGTCGGCATAGCCCACCGGCAAGGTGGCGATAGTCGTTTCTTTCTTGGTAGTATAAATCCCGCCGTAGCTTAAGGGAGTGCCCGCCGGCACTTTTTTCACATACACCACGCGGCTTTTGAAAGAAAGCGCGGGCACCAGGTTTACCGGCCGGCGCAGACTGCCGTGGGGGAAAATACCGTACATCATCAATCCTATCCTCACCATATCCAAATGTGTCTCCGGGTGAAAGAGAGTGCCCGCCGAATTGGCGGCATGTTTTAAGGGGATATTGGGAAAGCGCGGCAGGAGCTGCTGGAATTTTTCAAATTGCTCTTTGGTGAACGAATCCTCATGCTCTTCGGCTTTGGCAAAATGGGTAAAAAGCCCTTCAATTACCAGATTGGGAAAAGAAGAGATTTTCTGGACCAGGGCCACCGCTTCAGAGGGAGCCACTCCCACCCTTCCCATTCCCGTATCCACTTTTACCTGCAACTTAGCGGTGGTTTTGCGCTTTACCGCTTCATCGGAGAGGGCCTTGGCTTCTGAATGGGAGTAAACCGTCTGGGTGAGTTTATGCTGAACTATCTCGTCCATCACTGAAGTGGGGGATTCGGTCAAGATCAAAATGGGATGCACGATGCCGGCGTCGCGCAGTTCCAGGGCTTCCCTTAAATTGGCCACCGCCAGGTAATCGACCCCCGCCGAACTGGCTGCGCGGGAAACGGCCGCCGAACCGTGCCCATAAGCGTTGGCCTTGACCACCGCCATGAATTTGGTGCGCGGGGAGAGCAGTTTTTTGATCTCCGCGATATTATGCTTTACGGCCTCAAGATTTATTTCCGCGTAAGTGTTCATCTTTTAATTTATCCACCCACTCGTCCGGAACGGCCAAATCCCCCAGCTTCACTTCCCTTCCCGAATCCAACCCATGAAAATCGGAACCGCCGGTCAAAAGCAAACCGTATTTGCGCGCCAGGTTTTTATAATGTTCCACCAGTTCCGGCCCGTACCCGGTGTAGAGAACTTCTATTCCCCTCATCCCCGCCGCCATCAAATCCGGTATGATCTCATCACAGTTAGAGATGGCCGGGTGAGCGAACACCGCTATGCCGCCCACCGATCCGATCAGCCGCACGGCCTCCGCCGGCGTTAATTTATAATGCGACACGTAGGCCGGCGCGCGAAAATCCAGATACCGCGCGAAGGCCTCCCGGAAATTGGCCACTACCCCTTCATAAATTAAGGCGCGCGCCACATGCGGCCTCCCGGGAGATTTTTTCCCGGAAATGGCCAGCACCTCTTTGGGATCAAGCTTAACTCCCAGGGCCTTGAGTTTCTCCACTATTTTATAGATCCGCTTGACCCGGTCTTCCTGGATTTTTTTCAAGATCGCCAAAAGTTCCGGGCTTTTATAATCTATAAAATAGCCCAGGATGTGCACCTCGGTGCGGGGTATCTCGGTGGTAAATTCGATCCCCGGAATGACCTCCACTCCCACCTCTTTACCCCTCTTTATGGCCGGTTCAATCCCATCCACCACATCATGGTCGGTCAGGGCTATGGTCTTTAAGCCAGCCGCGGCTGCCAGGTCCACCACTTCTAAGGGTGTGTGCGTGCCGTCGGATTGGTTGCTGTGAATGTGCAAATCTGCTGGCATAAGGAATTATCAAATTATATCACAAAATATTCAGCTTTTAAAGCCTGCCGGCAGGCAGGCCGAAGTGAAGAGGATATAAGTCAAATAATCGAAGACTTGCGGGGAAAACTCAAGCTTAAGCAGGGTTTGGGTGAAGGCCTGGGCCGCCACCTCGGAGGTCCCCTTTATATACCGCTTGGTCCAAAGGGGTCCCGGAAAAGCAAAACGCCGGTATACCAAGCCGATCTGGGTTTCCTCCAGATGGTGAAAAAGTTCATGCGCGATCAAGAATCTCAAAATGCGGTCCGAAAGGTCCGGCAGGGTGACTTCTTTCGTCAAATGATCGAGCTTATTCCTGAAAATCACGATCTCCCCGGTGGAGCGCCGGTATTCACTGCTTTTCCCCTGCCCGGCCTCCGCCCCGAAAATCTTAACTCCCATTTTTTCGGCGATAGATCGCGGATCGGAGGTTCCATATTTGGAAATCACGAAAGCGGCCACCTCATCGCCGATCTTAAGCACTTCTTCTGTAAGATGCAGGCGTTCCTCTTCCGGCAGGCGGATGAAATTTTTATCCTTGGCCAGCTCCAGGGTGGCCAGGGTGATGCGGTTGCGTTCCCGAATGGCTTTAGTCATAAAGCTTAACCACCTGATCGGTGATCTTATCCCCCTCCACCGTAACTTTAACAAAATGATTGAATCCGCCCATCCATCTGGGCAGATAGAGCGGCGCCCCCGCCCCGGCAGTTACGATGTAAACTACACCGTCACGCTCCGCTCTGCCATAACCGTGAATATGACCGGAAAACACATAGCGCACCCGGTATTTACTGAAAATCCCGATCAAATCCTTAGCCGTTTGCCTTTCCGACATTATATAATCGGGATAAATCTCGGAAGGATCGAACACCGGCTTGTGGAAAAAGACGAAAATAGGCTTCCCCTGATTGGCTTTAAGTTCCGAGATCAAAAAATCATACTGCCGCCGGTCGAAAGTGCCGCGGAAAGAGTTATCCAAAACGATAAAATGGGCGTTTTCATAGTTAAAGGAATAATAGTTGGGACCGAAATACTTGGCGAATATTTTATAACCCCCCGCCACCGCATCGTGATTGCCCATCACCGGATAAATTTTCACTTTGCATTTTTTGGTCAGTTGGATATATCTTTCATATTCGGCCTTCCTCCCGTGCATTACCATATCCCCGGTGTTCACGGCAAAAGTGATATCCGGATCATGATTGAGCTTATCTAAAACCTCAGAAAATATTTTCAGATTTTCCCGATTGTCGCCGAAGACCGCGAAGCTAAAAGCAAATGACCAATCACCAAGAGACAATAACCAAATAATAACCAATACCCAAATTTTAAATTTGGGATTTGGGATTTGGGATTTGTTTGGGATTTGGAGCTTGGGATTTGGAATTTTATTCTCCTAAGTCATCCACCGCCACCCTGTATTCCTTAAGCGCCTTTTCCAGGCTTTTTAGATTGTCCCCCAAAACCTCCCGGGTCAAAAGCAGTCCCTTCGCCCCGGTGTCGGAAATAATGGCCACTTCGGAGGGCTTGATGGACCGCTGAGTAGGAATAATAACCGGCAGATTAGAAGACAGGGCAATGGTGATATAATTTTGCAGATCCCCGACCATTAGTTCCCGCATTCCCTGGGAGAGAGGCACGATGGCCGCGTCAATGGCCTGGGCTCCCACGGATTCCACCCCCAGAAGCTTGTCCAGGGTATAATTTTCATTTAAAGCGAGAACCCGGCCGGTCTTGACCTGTTTGGCGATAATCGGCAAAACTTCAAAATGGAAATTGATGAAATCGAATTTTTCATGGGCCTTAAGCTCTTTCTCGGTCAGTTTGGCTTCCTGGGAAAGATCGAGCCCTATCGGGATCTTGACCGCCTTTAAAATTTCCTCCTGCCTTTCGCTTTTTTCGATAAGCAGGGCCTCCGCGCCGCCAGCCTCCGCCGCCCGGGCCGCATCCGGTGTGTTTTCGGCCAGCTGAACGATCAGGGTCATTTTATTTTTCTTCAACAAATTAAGCAGTTTGCTCATACAGCGCCTCCCTGGCTTTTTGCGATGTGGAACATCCGCAGTATTTCTGCCGGTACAGATTATATCTTTTGGCCAGCTCCCGGCTTTTAAAATATCCTTCGCGGAAATCATGATAGAAAAAATCTATCCCCTCCTCCCCCGCCACTTTTTCCCCGATTTCTTTCAGCAAATCGTGTTTTTGATAAGGGCTGATGAGCAGGGTTGAAGAAAAAGAATCAAACCCTTTGGACTTGCCGTATTGAGCGGTGCGGCGCAGGCGGTTTTCATAGCAGAGATCACATCTCCCTGCTTCCGGCACTAAAAAATTATCAATATAGGTCATAGGCAAGTCCACGATACCGCTGTAATACTCCATATATTTTTTGCGTTTCTCGTATTCCGCCCAGGGATAAATGTTGGGATTATAGAAAAAGCCGGTCGCCGCGAAATCATTTTGCTTCAGCCACTCCTGGACATAAGTGGCGCAGGGGGCACAGCAGGCATGTAATAATATTTTTGTCATGCGTTATCCGTCTTTCGGTTGTGTCGTGCGAATCGTTAGGCGTCACGCGTGACGCGTCACGCTTTACGTTTCGCCTATCGCTACCGCAACCGCATTACGCTAAACCTAAATCCTTAAGAACTTTCCTTATCTGTTCCTTTTCCTGATCATTGGCCTCAATTAACGGCAAGCGGAGCTTGCCAACTGGTCTACCGATCATCTCCAGGGCGGCTTTGACCGGAGTCGGGTTGGAAGTTATAAAAAGCACTTTGAATATAGGCATCAGCCGATTATGGATTTCTTCCGCTCTTTTAATATTTCCGGCATGGAAGGAAGAGACCATCTCCGCGATTTCCCGCCCGACAATATGCGAAGCGACAGATATGATCCCCACCGCCCCCATTTTCATCATGGGCAAAGTCAGCGCGTCATCACCGGACCAGATGACAAAGCCGGCCGGGACCAGTTCACTGGTTTTTCTGGTCTGCTCCGGATCGCCGGAAGCATCTTTCAGTCCCATCACGTTATTAAAATCCCGGGCCACGCGCGCCACCGTTTCCGGCAGCATGTTGATGCCGGTGCGGCCGGGAATGTTGTAAATGATGATGGGCAGTTTGGTCGCTTGGGCGACGGCTTTATAGTGCTGGTACAGCCCTTCCTGCGAGGGTTTATTATAGTAAGGGACTACAACCATAACACCGTCACAGCCGATTTTTTCCGCTTCTTTAGTGGAGTGGATAGTGGTGGCGGTGGAGTTGGATCCCGTGCCGGCGATTAATTTACAATTAGTGCCTTTAAGAGCTTTTTTCACCACCCGATAAAGCTCATACTCTTCCTCATGGGTCAAGGTGGGAGACTCGCCGGTGGTGCCATGCACCACTAAAGCCTCCGACCCATTCTGCGCCAGATGGGCCGCCAGTTTCGCGGCAGTATCATAGTCCATCGAGAGGTCCGCTTTAAAAGGCGTTACCATGGCGGTCATTACTCTGCCAAAATCAACCATTAGAATACCTCCGGAATTATTATAACATAGCTTGAAATTTGTTTCATATCTCAACGAAAACAAATTGTATGACGAGTAAAGTAATAATCAACCTAAACATCAGAACTATAAGCAAAACCAGTTTGTTGCGGAACAGATTCACTCCAACCTGGGGCGCCAGGGCCGCCTGTCGCGCTCTAGCCGAAAGGTGTTCGGCTCATGATATTAAGATCGGCCCAAAAGATGATCTGTTCGGACCTTACACCAAAGGTTTGGACGCGGCCGGCGTGACGGAGCTTATGATCGAAAAGAGAACGCCGGCCAAGGAAATAAGAAGGGTGCTCAACACTTTGACCGGCCGCGGGTTCGGAGCCACGGCCCGGATCCTGCCCAAACACATTTTTACATTGGAAGGCATAAGTCCAGATCTGAATTGGGATAGCCTGCGTAAAGGCCTGGTCGGGGCAGACTACGGCGCCGACTATCCAATTGATATTGGCTGGGCGCTTCGCCCTTTCCAATACCTTTATCGCGTTCTGCGTTTCCGTAGTGATTGTAAATTATTGGACCATCTTGCGCGGGGAGGCCAAACTTCAGATCTCAAACGCTTGGCCAATATTACAAACAGATTAGACTACAGGGATTTTAAAGAATTTCACCAAAATTGGGATTTTGAAATGCTGGCCTGGCTGGGGGAACGGAATTATTATTTTACAAGAGACAATCGCCGGGTGAATAACTCTATACGAATCGCTCGTTTCAGTTGTGACTCCGGTCTCCTTACCGCTTTGGCCGCCAACCCGATCCCGGCAATCAGGGCGGCCGCGGCGGAAAATCCCGACACCCCGGAACCGGTGCTCGGCAGATTGATCAATGAAGATCCTGATAAATCGGTCAGGGAGGCGGTCAGAAAGAACCCGCAAGTTGTGGCTCTATTGTCCCTGGCCGCTAATTCGGCCGCTCCTGAGGAGCTGGATGAGCTGGCACGGAAACCGTTCCCCTGCGTCAGGGAGAAAGTGGCCTTGAATCTCCTGACGCCGCCTAAAACATTGAAAAACCTGGCCGAAAATGATCCTCGCCGGATGGTAAGACTGGCGGCGGCAAAGAATCCCAATACACCCTGGGAATCCATGGCGCTGGTGCTGGGTCAGACGAAAAAGGAACCGGTGAAAGGGGTTGTGGATACCAGAATCGAGGGCCATTGGGTATCCTGTGACACTATTGAATATGAATCCGTTAATATCATAGGGATCATTAGATATGAATATCCCTCAAGCACCCTGGAAATTTTAAGAGAAATATTAAGACAGCACCTGCCTGACCGCCGGCTGATCATGGAAAAGCTTAAGGAAATAAATCCGGAATTGTATGACGCCTTAAGCAAATAAAACCATTTTATAAGTGAAATTTATTTTATAACGGGGCGATAAAAAAGTAATGGAAATTTCAAGTTTACCCAGTTTCAGGTTGACCCCTCCCTCCTTGCTCACCTGGCAGCGGTTGACCATTGCTGAAGAAGAGGCCCAGCGGCAGCAGGAAGAAATGCAAGAAGCGGCGGAGAATGAGCCTTTTGTCAGCGATCCACCCGTAGTTGATGCTTCAGCTGAACTCCAAATGGGATACCTGCATTCTGAAGAGAGCAATCTGGAAATTGGCGGCGGTTTTGGCCTGCATTATCGTCCTACTTTTAATCTGGAGCTGAATTATAACTTCTCCGTTGCGGTTCGATCACCCTTAAATTCTTCCGAAGGGGAAACCGAAATGGGGCTGAGGCAGGATCTAGGAATAACCATCATCAATACCCTTTCCGAGGAAAGTAAAACCAATATAGGATTAAGACTGGCCTTTACATATATTAGGGATCTCACCGGCGGAGAGCCGGAAAACCTTTTAGGTATAACTACCGGCTTTGAATTCGGAAATTATACACCGCGCTTTTTCCTAGAATATACTTGGCTGAACGACCTTAACGGCCACGACCTGCACCAGGCCGCGATGGGTCTTAGGGTGCCGTTTAAGCTTTAACTTATCCCTTAAAAAGTGAAATCTCGCCCCATTTTTGACGATATATACATAGGAAAGCATATCCCCTAGGAGGGACTAATGTCTTTATGTTTGGGGCGACTCGGAAGAAAAATTGTAGATTTCAGCATAACCAATAAAACTGCCGGCAAAATTCTAAATGGAAATTTTTCTTTGACCACATTTAATTAATAATGTTTGACTTTAATCCTCAATAAATGGGAAAATATACCCCGAGCTAAAAACAGCCATGAAACCTAAATTGTTGATATATAAAAATCCCCAGAATGAGCAAACATGTTACCAATTGCCGATAGATGAAGAACATGGAGAGAAGGTCCGCCTGATCAAGGACCATATAGTTGCAAGTTTTTCAAGACAAGGATATGAGGGATATTCGCTGGAAATAGATAAATACTACGATCTGTTTTCTATTTATTTCTATGTGGAGGATTCAACCGGCGGTGTGGTCGCGACATTGAGAATAACCCAAAAAACAAAGGATAACGCCCTTCCTTTTGAGGCTGGTTTAAAGAATGACGGGACAAAATATGCTCTCAAAGAAAAGGTCAAGGTCGGCGATGTAAATTCTTTTACCTTCAATAGTTACCAGGCATTGCCACTTCTATTTGCAACTGCAAGCAGATACGCTCACGAAGATGGCGTCAGAAAAGGATTCTGCCTGCTTGATGATGCAGCGGCAAGAATAAAAAAGATATATCTATCGGCAGGTTTTGATTATTCTAAGAAATACAATGAAAAGATCTTTTTCCCGACCTTTGGTAAAACCGAAAATGGCATTTTTAACCCCACTTACTGGTCAATAATGGAAATTAGCCATGAAAACATTTGCGGGCACAGCAAGAATGCGGATAAATACTTAAGGGTTGCGGACTAATTATCCCCTATAAATCTTAACTGCTTCAGAGGGGTGCTCTATCCGGCTTGGGCCTGGCGGGTTCGAACCCGCAACCTTTTACTTCGGAGGCAAACACGCTATCCAGAAAAAGGTTACCCAGGGAAAGGCGGAAGAAGTTTCGGCCGGCTTTGCCCGAGGCCATATCTAAAGCAGGTTAAACGCTTTCTTCAATTCCTTGATTCTATCCCTTAACTCCGCCGCCTTCTCAAACTCTAATTCAGTTGCGGCCACACTCATTTCTTCTTCCAGATGGCGGATCAAATCCGGCACTTCATCTTTGGGAACAAAGTCCTTGAGGCGCCTGATTTCTTCTAATTTGCCTTCGCGGATACGGTCGGAAATATCGGCGATCTCCTTGACTATGGTCTGGGGCGTGATGTGATGCTTTTTATTGAATTCAATCTGTAATTTGCGGCGGCGGTTAGTTTCATAAAGTGCTCGCTTCATGGAATCGGTCTGCTTCTCGGCATATAGAAAGACCTGACCGTTTATATTCCTGGCCGCCCTTCCGATAGTTTGTATCAATGAAATTTCCGAGCGGAGAAAACCCTCCTTATCGGCATCCAGTATGGCCACCAAAGATACTTCCGGCAGGTCCAAACCCTCACGCAATAAATTAATACCTACCAGGATATCGAATTCACCCAGACGCAGACCCCGCAGAATCTCGATTCGGTCCAGTGTTTCAATATCGGAATGGAGATATCTGACCCGGAAGCCCTGTTCATCCAGATACTCCGCCAGATCTTCCGCCATACGCTTGGTGAGCGTGGTAACCAATACCCTTTCCTTGTTCTCCACCCGTTTCTTAATTTCTTGCTCCAGATCTTCAATTTGCCCCTTAGCCGTCCTCACCACCACCTCCGGATCGATCAGCCCGGTGGGACGGATGACCTGCTCCGCCACCTGTTTGGAAAGTTTTAGCTCATAAGGAGCAGGAGTAGCCGAAACAAAAATAACCTGGTTTAACTTTTTCTGGAATTCTTCATATTTTAAGGGACGGTTATCGTAAGCCGAGGGTAGGCGGAAGCCATATTCTACCAGCGCCTCCTTGCGGGATTTATCTCCTTCATACATCCCGCGTATCTGCGGCAGGGTGACATGCGATTCGTCAATAAATAAAAGATAATCTTCGGGGAAATAATCGATCAGGGTGGCCGGCGGGGTGCCGGCGGGGCGCCCGTCCATGTGCCGGGAGTAATTCTCGATCCCATGGCAATAACCGACTTCCCGCATCATCTCCATGTCGTAACGCGTGCGCTGTTCCAACCTTTGAGCTTCCAGCAGTTTGTTTTTCTTCTTTAATTCATCCAATCTCCAGTCCAATTCTTTTTTGATCGACTGCAATGCCCCCTCCAACCTTTCGGGAAAGGTGACAAAATGAGTGCCGGGGAAGATGGAAATAAAATCCGGTCGCGCCAAGACTTTTTGGGTGGTGGTATCCAGTTCCGCTATTCCGGCCAGCACCTCTTCTTCCAATTCGATACGGACTATATTCTTTTCATAGACCGGCCACACCTCGATCACCCCTCCCCTCACCCGGAACTTGCCGCGGGAAAGCTCGAAATCGTTGCGTTCGTACTTGATCTCCACCAGCTTGCGCAGGATTTCTTCCCGGTCATATTTTTGCCCAACCCGGAGAGCGACCATGGCGTCCAGATAATCCTTGGGCGTGCCTAATCCGTAGATGCACGAGACCGATGCCACCACGATAACGTCCTTGCGGGAGATAAGCGACATGGTGGCCGAATGCCGCAGGCGATCGATCTCCTGATTGATGGTAGCTTCTTTTTCGATGTAGGTGTCGGTGGTGGGCAGATAGGCCTCGGGCTGGTAATAGTCATAGTAGGAAACAAAATATTCGACCGCGTTCTCCGGAAAATATGAGCGGAATTCCTGGCAGAGCTGGGCCGCCAGGGTTTTATTGTGGGAGATGACCAGAGTGGGCTTGTTTACGGCCTCAATCACATTGGCCATGGAAAAAGTTTTTCCGCTTCCGGTCACACCCAACAAGGTCTGGAAATCATATCCGGCCTCTATGCCTTTGACCAGCTTTTGGATGGCCTGAGGTTGATCCCCAGCGGGCTTGAAGTTTGAAATGAGTTTAAATTTAGACACGCGTTAAATTATATCATTATTCCCTTTATCCGGCTGAAATTTCAAGGAAACGATCACGATATAAATTAGGTTGAAGCATATGGAATATAGACTTTTATCCTATCCTTTAAATAAAAAGACTCCAACCTTTGGAGAGATGCCGCCGCTCCGCGTCCGGCCTTTGAAAAGAATTTCCAGAGGAGATTCCTGCAATATTTCATCAGTTTCATTCCCCAACCACCTCGGGACCCATATCGATGCCCCCCGGCATTTTTTCGACAGGGGCCGGCCGCTTTCTGATTACCCTATTGCCGATCTGATATTTACTAAACCAGGCATAGTGGACTGTCCTAAAAAAGATGATGAATTTGTCACTCCTGAAGATTTAATAGCTACTCCAGAAGATCTTGACCTTTTGCTGATTAGCACTGAATTTTCCCGCTTCCGCGGTCAATTAAGATATCAACTGCATAACCCCGGCCTCTCCCCTCTAACCGCCGAATGGCTGCGCGCCAATCGTCCCCAGCTCAAAGCCCTGGGGATCGATGCCGTCTCCGTCTCTGCCTTTCAAAGACGGGAAGAAGGGAGGGAAGCGCATCGTATATTATTAAGACCTGATAGTCCGATTCTATTGATTGAAGATCTAGATCTTTCCGGCGATCTCGAAGGATTAACTAAAGTTTTTGCCGTTCCGCTTCTGGTTGAAGGGGTGGACAGCATGCCCTGCACGGTTTTTGGGGAATTCAGATAATACCATGAAAATAAATCGTAGAGATTCACACTGGCATATCCTCCATAGAATGGGTTATACCCCGGGCACCACTAATCTGCTTTTCAGGCGCATGACGGGTTCGGACCGTAAAACGCTGCGTGCCATGAAAATCAAGGATTTGAGAGAATATAATTACGACCTTAGGACCTTTTCTTCCTTGCCGGATAGAGTAAGGCCTAAAGGCGGTCTGCCTATACTGCCGGAAATAAGGCGCCGAATAAGGAACGCTAAAGATGCCAGATTATATGCTGAGGGATGCCTATGCTGCTCCACTCAAGGAAAAATTAGGGAGTGGCTGGCCTATGCCGCCGGCAATTTGTATATTATGGCTAACCTGGCAATTCCTTATGTTCATCCCGAACCTAAAGTTGCTTTGGTAATCCATGAAACCCTGCCCCTTATGGAACAAAAACAGTTATTTGAATACCTATTGAGAAAAACAGCGATACCTGAAGATGTAAAAATTCAGATGGCCAGCACCGACCGCGCTTTTACTTCTGCTCAGGATCTAATTGCGTTTTTTGAGGAAAACTACCCCTTGAGAGATTTTAATTGAGCTTGAACTTGCTTTTTTAGCTGGGCCAGCGTCCCCTCGTTCTTAATCACCACCTCCGCCAATTTCAAATAACCCGCCTGCGGCATCTGCGCTTTTATCCTTTTTTGCGCCCCGCTTTTTGACGATCCTTGTTTTATGAGCCGTTTTAATCTCTTCTCTCTTGAAGCCATAACTACCCAGACCGTATCAACTATTCCCTCAAAAAGCACTGGTAATGCCGCATTAATAATAATAGTCCGCGCTCCGTGTTCGGCGCTCCGGGTTCTAAGCTCTTCTTTAATTCGCGGGTGCATAATGGAATTTAACTTTTCCAGGGCGGATTTATCCTCAAAAACCATTTCCCCCAACTTATGCCGGTTAACCACTCCCCCCCTATTTAAAATCTTCGAGCCAAAGGCCTTCACCGCCTCGCACCATACCGGCGACTGCGGCACCAGCAACTCATGCCCGATCTCATCTGCCCCAATAATTATGGCGCCCCGGCG
>Ga0315293_10001064_pt1 | contig 26530 bp, 32 predicted proteins | sample YL17G13_20_MG_FD_203071 | JGI IMG/M metagenome (GOLD analysis project Ga0315293, IMG submission 203071) | Sediment microbial communities from Yellowstone Lake, YNP, Wyoming, USA - YL17G13_20 | ecosystem: Environmental > Aquatic > Freshwater > Lake > Sediment | place: USA: Wyoming | collected...
GATACACCAAAACGAAAATGCAATTTTAGAAGTTTCAAAGATACTTCAAAAACCTAAAATGCCTCTTCTAGTGGAATTTGTAATGAATTATCAGTCTTATGTGTATCCAAAACTTGAATATAACAAATCCATAGATGAAATAGATCCACCCTTAGATTATGAAGAAAAATATTTTATAAAAAGTATGAGCTTAGAAAATCCCGAGAATAAGGAAAGAACTCTTAATTCCTCAAAATTAAAGTCGCAGGAGGTATAAATTGGGAAACGATAATCTTGAATTTTTTAAAAGCAAGAAGATTCTTATAACCGGTCACACTGGTTTTAAAGGCTCGTGGCTTACATTGTGGTTAACCGAATTAGGAGCAAATATTGTTGGTTATTCCTTAGAGCCACCTACTAATCCTTCCTTATTTGAAGCTCTGAACCTTAAAGAAAGGATAACTCATATAATCGGAGATGTAAGGGATGAAGAGAAACTTAAGAAAGTATTTAAAATGTATAAGCCAGAATTTGTATTTCACTTAGCTGCTCAACCTTTAGTAAGGTACTCTTATATAGCGCCAAAATATACTTATGAAGTTAATATTATGGGAACAATAAATTTATTAGAAGCGGTTAGAGAGACAGATAGTGTAAAAGTAGTCATAGTTGTAACCAGTGATAAATGCTATGAGAATAAGGAATGGATTTATGGATATAGAGAAATTGACCCTATGGGAGGATATGACCCATATAGTTCAAGCAAAGGATGTGCAGAGCTTATAGTTTCTGCTTACAGAAGAAGCTATTTTGATAGTTTAGAGGTAGCACTATCTTCTGTAAGGGCTGGGAATGTAATAGGTGGTGGAGATTGGCAAGAAGATAGACTTGTTCCTGATTGTATAAGGGCCTTATCTAAAGGAGAAGAAATAAAAATACGCAATCCAAATGCGATAAGGCCATGGCAATATATATTGGAACCTCTTAGTGGTTATCTTCTTCTTGCATTGAAAATGTCTGAAGATAGAATAAAATTTAGTGGGGCATGGAATTTTGGTCCTTCTGATTATGATATTCTAACAGTAGGAGAACTCACTAAAAAAGTTATAGATTACTGGGGAAGCGGAAGTTATGAAATAGAAAAGTCTTCTGAGAACTTTCATGAGGCAAGTTTATTAAAACTTGATTGCAGTAAAGCATACTCTTTACTGAAATGGCATTCAATATATAATGTAGACGAGGCCATAAAAAAGACAGTAGGGTGGTATAAAAAATATTATGATGGTGCTAAAAATAAGGAATTATATGATTTTACAGTAAGCCAGATTATAGAATATACACAAAAGGGTGGGTATTAATAATGGAGAGATTAGATATTAAAATAGGGGATATTATTTTAGTAAAAGATCCTACAACAGGTGATCCCTCAGGTAAACTTTTATTACTTTTAGATATTAAAGGCACAGAGTTATTATTTGCTCTTGTAGATAAGGAGAATAATGGTATAGAGATTACAAATGATAACTTAGAAGAAGGGGAATTAAGAGATAGAGGAATAGTAATGATAGAGAAGTTATTTACCATCTCTCCTATCGATTATCAAAAGGTAGCAAGTCTAAAAAAGGATTCCTTAGATAAAATACTTCGGGCTTTTACCAAATATGCGAGTAGTATATATTTTAAGGTTTTTCATAAAGAAAAGCCTATGGATAAAATTCCAGCATCAGGGAAAGTTCTTGATGAGGATGATTTATTTAATTTGATAGATGTTTCTTTAGATATGTGGCTTACAGCAGGAAGGTTTGCTGAAGAGTTTGAGAAAGAATTTCCAAAATTTTTAGGGAGAAAATATTGTGCTTTAGTAAATTCAGGTTCGTCAGCAAATTTAATAGCAATATCTGCTCTTACTTCTTACAAATTAGGAGAAAGAAGGTTAAAACTAGGGGATGAAGTTATTACAGTGGCAGCAGGCTTTCCTACCACTATTACTCCTATTATTCAGAATAACCTTATACCTGTTTTTATAGATGTAGATATAGGAACATATAATGTAAACGTTAAGCAATTAGAAAATGCTATTTCAGAGAAAACAAAAGCTATATTCTTAGCACATACCTTAGGTAATCCCTTTGATGTAGACAAAGTACTTGAAATAGCAAAAAAATATAATCTCTGGTTAATAGACGATAATTGTGATGCCTTAGGTTCTAAATATGGTGGGAAATATACAGGCACATTTGGGAATATTTCAACATTTAGCTTCTATCCAGCTCACTGTATAACCATGGGAGAAGGTGGAGCGGTATTAATAGATGACCCAGAACTTTATAAAATTATTTGTTCTTTCCGGGATTGGGGTAGAGATTGTTGGTGCCCTCCGGGAAAAGATAGTACTTGCGGTAAAAGATTTAATTGGAAACTTGGAGATTTACCCTTCGGATATGACCATAAATATATTTATTCTCATTTAGGGTATAATTTAAAGGCTACAGATTTTCAGGCAGCGATAGGGCTATCTCAATTGAAAAAACTTTCTAAGTTTATAGAAAAAAGAAAAGAGAATTTCAATATGCTATATGAAGGGTTTAAGAAAGAAGGTTTAGATAGGTATTTTATATTACCTCAATGGCTTGAAGAGGCAGAACCAAGCTGGTTTGGATTTCCATTGACTATAAAAGATAATATTTCTTTTGATAGGAAAGGGTTAATAGAATTTTTAGAGAAAAATAAAATTGGAACACGGCTTTTGTTTGCGGGGAATATGATTAAACAACCAGCATTTACGAATAACCAGATAAACTTCCGAGTGTTTGGTGAATTAAAAAATACAGATAAAATTATGAAGGACACATTTTGGATAGGAGTTTGGCCTGGAATAGGCGAAAAGAAAAGTGAATATATAGTGAAAATTTTTAAAGAGTTTATTGATTTAAATATTTTATATAATAAATGAGAATTCAGATAATGTTGGTTTGCGAGAAAAAGGATATTTAGAGGAAGATTTCTTAATTTTTCTTTTTTTATTATTAAACCAAATTTATAAAAATAATATAATTAAAGAAACATATAAAATATCTAAAAAGGTATCTAAGAAACTAAAAGACAAGGAGCTTTAATGTCTTTACAAGAAAGAAAAAAAATATTTATTCTAGGTGCTACTTCGAGCTATGTAGCAGATATTTTTTCTATAATTGTTGGTTTAATATCAGTGCCAATTGGTTTACATTATTTTGGACCTATTCGTTATGGCATTTGGGCAGTTATATCTTCTGTAATTGCTTACCTGAACCTTTCGAATTTGGGTATTCCAACAGCAGCACAAGTTCTAACTTCAAAAGCATTAAAACCATTTGAGCAACGAGTAGTTTTACTACGCTCATTATTTTTATTATTTATTAGTAGTATAGCGGTTATAATTTTAATTATAGGAATAACTCATTTTTATTCTAATTGGGTCTTCGTGTTAGGAAAAATTCCTGTGTATTTTCGTAATGAAGCTGCTGAAACTGGATTAGCAGTTGCTATTTTATTTTTACTTAACCTCCCTCTTACAATTTTCTCCGCTGGATTTATCGGACTTCAAAAGATTTACTGGGCAAAATTTTATAATTCCATAGGAATGATTGCAGGTTTAGCAGCTTTAATTTTTACAGTTTTACTAAAGAGAAATTTAGTTACTCTTGCATTATTTAGGGGCATTGCAGTTCTTTCTATTAGTATTGTATGTGGCTTGCATTTTTTATTTACTAATCCCGATCTTCGTCAAAAAACTGATAAACCAATAGATAAGGAATTTTCTATTAAATCTATTTTTGTAAGTAGTATTCGTTTTTTTGTTATTGGTATAGCAGCTGTGGTAGCATGCAACACGGATAATTTAGTAATTAGTCATTTCCTTGGGTCAAAAGTAGTAACTCCATATGCAATAACTTTTAAAATATTTACAGTAGGTTTTTCAATATTTATTGCAGTAAATTCAACACTTCTTCCAATGTTCAGTAAAGCTTCTGCTCTAAACCAATGGGAATGGATACAACAGATGTATGATAGGAGCACTAATATATTTCCTATTATAGGAGGTTTAATTTGGATAAGCGGAATTGCATTTGCTAAAGAAATTATCAATTTATGGGCAGGCCCTAGTGGTTACGGGGGAACAATTGTTGTTTTTGCATTCGGTGGAGTTAGTTATATGCTTTCTATGGTTAACATTCATTCTAATCTTTTAATCGGACTTAATATTACAAAAAATATGATTTATATTAGTTGGGCAGAAGCAATTGCGAATTTAGGAATTTCCATTATATTAATTGGTTATTTGGGTATCGGCGGAGTTGCTTTGGGGACATTTTTAGCAACTTTATTAACAGTTTTTTGGATGCTTCCTCTCGATATTTATAAACAAACGGAAGGAAAAGTTAAATTTAATTTCCGACCCATTTTTTCTCATGCTTTATTTATTCTTATCCCTTGTTTGTTTGCATCTATTTTTGTTCAACGATATTGGCAAAATGAAATAAATAAGATTTTTATGAATCTAGGAATCATTGGTATTTATCTTATATTATCTTGGAACATTTTGTCTTCCGAGCTCCGTAATTTAATCAAACGTACAATTACAGGAGTGTATAATCATTAATAAAAAATAAATTTGGGAAGATTTATTTACTGAAAAAGGAGTTTATTTAAATGTCAAATATTACATGTATTTTATTTACTTATAATGAAGAAAGGCGAATAAAGTATGCTCTTAGGAATCTCCAATATCTAGGTGATATTATTATTATTGATAACTATAGTACAGATAGAACGAGGGATATTGCCGCTGGCTATACGGAGTATATTTATCAGTTCAAAAATCCAGGTTTTGTTGAGCATGAAACTGCAGCTGATTTTGCTTTAAGTAAAGTTAAGACACGATGGGTCTACTGGGCATATGTCAGTGATATTCTACCAAAAAGTCTTTTATATAAATTATCTGAAATTTCTAGGCAAAATAGTTATAAAGTAGTTCTTATACGCCGTAAATCGATATCCTATGGGGAAGACACAAGGAACTGGGGATATAGCGCTAGTTCTCCCAGGTTATTTGTAAAGGGTAGCATTGATTTTCATGGTAATACGATTCATCGCTTTGGAAAAATCATAGTTCCTAAGAAAGAGATTCTGAGATTGCCTGTAGCTGATGACTTAGCAATATGGCAGTTTAGAGATTATGATACCATAAAAACTGAGCTTGTGCATAGTGGTTACGTGGAAATTGAGGCTCGTTCAGACTATGAGATATTTAAAAAGCGTTTTTCATCGTGGCGTATTCTTGTATTGCCATTCAAAGAGTTTATATCTTCGTACTTGAGGCATGGTGCATTCCGGTTTGGCTGGACTGCTTTCTTTAATGCGGTTTGGAGGATGATGTTGCGATTTAATATAGAAGCCAGAATATGGGAATTGGAAAATAAGATGACATTAAGATCTGTCCAAGCTCTACATGCGTCCATGAAGGAGGAACTTCTAAAGGAATTTAAAAAATTCTAGGATGAAACTTAAGTATAAAAATGCTCTTTAAGAAATATATAATCTTGCTGATATTTTTTATATTTGTTCGTTAGATTATAATTTTCCAACTACTGTTTTAGAAGCATTAGCCTGTGGTATTCCAGTAGTAGGGTTGAGAGTTGGTGAAATCCCTGAACGGGTTGCAGAAGATTGTGGAATGTTAGTAAACCCAAAAGATATCAAAGTATTGGCTAACTCAGTGGGAAGGTTACTAAATGATGATGAGATGAGAAAGAGATTTGGTTTGAATTGTAGAAAAAGGGTATTACAAAATATACTGTCGAAAAATTCCGAGATAAATATACCGAAATTTATAAAAAATATTAGAGGAGGATTAGATCATGAAAAAAGCTTTAATCACCGGTATTACTGGTCAAGATGGTTCCTATCTGGCTGAGTTTTTACTTTCCAAAGGTTATGAAGTTCACAGTCTTACAAGAAGGGCAAGTACTTTTAATACCAGCTAGATTAATTATATATTGAGTGCTACCTAAAGTTTACCGGTCTACGAAATTTACGTAGGTGGTGTGAAAGTACGGTTGATAAAGTAATTATCTACGCACTAATAAATCATTAATTAGCTTTTTTATAGGGGTAAAAGATGAGAGTAATTAAAAAAACAATTAAAAAGATATTTAGAGAATTAGGATTTGATTTAATAAGATACAATCCTGTATCATCGCATAATGCACGTATTTTAAAATTTTTCTCAACTTATAATATTGATGCAGTTTTAGACGTAGGGGCGAATATTGGTCAGTTTGCGATGGGGTTACGAGAATCTGGTTATAAGGGTCGGATAATATCCTTTGAACCTTTATCAGAGGCATATTCACATCTTTTAATAAATAGTAAAAAAGATCCTAATTGGATTATTGCTCCTCGTATGGCCATTGGAAATGAAGAAGGAAAGAAGTCTATTAATATATCCGGTAATTCTGTTAGTAGCTCTATCTTGAAAATGACTAATACTCATATTAAAGGAGCACCTGAATCGGTTTATATAAGTTCAGAAGAAGTTTATATTAATAAATTAGATAATATATGGGGAACATTTTTAAAAAACAAAAATAATATTTTTATTAAAATAGACGTTCAAGGGTATGAGTTACAGGTTCTTGAAGGAGCCATTAATATATTACCTAAAATTAAAGGTGTACAAATTGAACTTTCGTTAGTACCCCTATATGAAAATCAATTGCTTTTTCTTGGTATGTTAGATTATATTACTAATTTAGGATTTGAACTTTGTGATATATCACCGGGATTTAGAGATATACAAAGTGGTAAACTTCTACAATTTGATGGCATATTTTTTCGGTCTTTTTGAAATCAGAATTAAGGAACGAAAAATTTAGTAAATGATAAGCAACAATAAATGTTAATTATGTCAATTACTTAGATTGTAGTAATTGTTGAAGTAATATTTATTAACTCGAAAAGCAGAATATCAAAAGTATATTCGTGTATAAATGGACAAATTATCTGAAAATATCGAGTAAAGTTTGAAAAATAGAAAAAGTGCTATGGTATTATATATGGCGTATCCATATTAGACATAATAATAATTTTTTAATCTAGCGGGAAATCCTCACCTGTAAAGGTGGGGATGAGAGCAATTTCCCGTTTCTTCCGTTCGTTCTTTGCTATAATGAAAATATGAAACTATCTAAAGCGACTCATACGATATATAAAACCCAATATCATATCGTCTGGATAACCCAATACCGAAGAAAGATTTTAGTAACCGGAATAAATAGTTATCTGAAGATAAAACTTCAGGAAATAAGGAAATATTATTCTGATTGGGAATATATAGAGATAGGAATAAAGAAAGATCATGTTCATTTGTATATGGTAATTCCCCCGAAGTATGCAGTAAGTAGAGTAGTGGGAATCATCAAAAAGAATACCAGTAGATCTCTAAGTAGTAAGTTTGCTTTCTTGAAAAAGGTATATTGGGATAAAAAAGGCATTTGGGGTAAAGGGTATTTTGTATCTACAGTAGGGATAAACGAAGAAATAATCCGAAAATACATAAAACTACAAGAAAAGGAAGAAACAGGACAAGCAAAGCTTGAATTTTGAGCGTATCACGCCTGTAAAGGCGTGGGAATCGATTAAGAAAATTTATGGAAGCTGGGGATAAGAATAAAGATGAGGTAATAGTTTGGGGGATAGGAAAGCCCACTCGAGGATTTTTATATGTGGAAGATGCAGCAGAAGGAATACTACTGGCTATTGAAAAATATAATAAGAGCGATCCGATAAATCTAAACTCTGATTTAGAGATATCCATTAAGGGTTTAGCTGAGTTAATTGGTAGACTTACAGGATTTAAAGGAAAGATTAATTGGGATAGGAGTAAACTGGATGGCCAACCCCGAAGAAAATTAGATACTACTCTAGCTGAGCGAGAATTTGGCTTTAGGGCCAAGATGGATTTTGAGGAAGGACTGAAGAGGATATTTGAGTGGTATAGGGAGAATAAAAATTGAAAAAGTATACATCTCAAGAAATTAAAGAATTTATATCAAAACCATTATTTGATGAGAAAATTATTTTAAATAAAGATCCGAATTATCCTAAAATTTCCATAGTAACTCCTTCTTACAACAAAGCTCAATTTTTAGAAAGAACTATCTTGAGTGTTCTCAACCAGAACTATCGAAATCTTGAATATATAATAATAGATGGTGGCTCAACAGACGGAAGTGTGGAGATAATTAAGAAATACGAAAAATATTTAAGTTATTGGGTAAGTGAAAAAGATAAAGGTCAAGCTAATGCTATAAATAAGGGATTTTCTAAATGTACCGGAGAGATTATTGCATGGCAAAATTCTGATGATATTTATTTGCCAGGAATATTTGAACAAATTGCAAAAATATATAGTACTAAAAAATATGAAGTTATAATGGGGGACATAGCCCTTATTTCAAAAAATGATACACCGATTAGAACGCTTCGTTATGCTCCATGGCCAAAATTAGGATTAAAATATGTTGGCATGTCAATGGCAAATCAATCTGCTTTCTGGACAAAAAAACTTTATTTAAAATGTGGGTCTATGAATGAAAATTTGGATTTCGCTTTCGATATGGATTTTTTTTATAGATTACTAATAAAGACAAAAAGAATTAAACATATTCCCAGATTATTTGGATGTTTTAGAATTCATCCTGAAGCAAAAGCGAATGATATAGAACATTATTTAAAAGAAGATGAAATAGTAAAAGAAATGCATGGATTTGTAAGAAAAAATCTTTTACTAAAATATATTGAAAAAATGATGCGTGCTTTTTACTGTATACTTAATGGTAATATTTTGTATTTAATCTCCCCTCAAAAAGATGCCGAAAAAAGCAAAAATTTTACTGATAATAATTTTATTAGTATTATATGTATAATATTTTAGATAATATATCAAAACTTAATACAATAAAACAAGTAGCAAGGGAATTTGCAATAATTACCTCCTGAAATAGAGGACCTTAAAATTAATAAAGAAATTGCAATTATCATGAAAGCAAGTAAAAATATTTTTTGATGATAATCCAAATTTTAAAGTATAAATGATATATTTTTGGAGTAATTTGTGCTATTTATAGGAGGATTTTATTTATGATTGAATCAAAGCTATATGTATTTTTCTGTTCAGCGTTTTTTGCTCTAAGCATACTCATGCCTGATATTCCTTATCCTATTATAGGTAATTTGCGTCCAGAAGATTTTCTTTTAATATTATTGGGCCTATTTGTGGTAGATAATATTCTTTTTAAAAATGGTCGATTTCCCAGGGCCGGGTGGTCAGTATTTGTAATGTTGTTGATGTTTGCCTGGTTAGTGATCGTATCAAGTGGGATTAATTTTTTATTAGGTAATGTAGATAATTCTGGGCTTATAATCAAGGAATTTATTAGATTTGTAAAATATGCAGTCGTTTTTGTGGTCTTTCTATGGCTTAATCCTAAAAAGGCAGGTGTACCTTTTCGAATATTTTTAATCGCAGCGGTGGCTGTAGTAGGAATTCAAATTATGCAAAGATACCAACTTTTCAATATTGATAATTGGTTAATTAAGACGTATAGAAATTATACATGGATTTATCCAACACAATCTTTAGATTGGCGAGGAGGGTCTGTATTCTCTAATCCCAATGTATTTGGTAATTTTTTATTACTTCCTTTTGCTTTTATTTTTTCTACTTTTTTTGTACCTGGAGAAATCTTCTATAGTATTAAATTAAAGAGACTTACTTTTTTATTTCTTATAATGATTTTTGGTTTAGGAATATTATTTACTCAATCTCGTACAACTGTTTTGGCTGCGTTTATAATTGTTTTTTTTGGAATGTTTTTGTATATTTTTAAAGAAGCAGTATATAAAAAACGAAATGATCGTAACCATATTAAATATATAATCTATATTATCTTGTTTCTTTTTTTTATAGCATTCCTCCGTAGATTTTATAATTTAGAACGAGCCTTTAATATTAGGGATGCAATGAAAACTGGTGGAAGCCTTTCTTTAAAATTAATGTGGGTACAAGATGCAATCAGAGTAATTATGAATTCCAATCCCTTTTGTCTAATATTTGGTATGAGTCCAGGGGCTAAATACATTCAAACTGATTTTGAATACGGTTATCTTATTTATTGGTATGGTTTAACAGGGATTTTATTTTATGGTTTATTGGTATATTTACAACTGCGTATTTTTAGTAAAAGATTAGGGACACAAAATGGACTTACCGGGATGAGTATAGTATTGGCTTTTTTGTTCTATGGGATTGGAGGTACAGCTTTTATAAACAATAGAGTATATCCAATAACTTTGGCATTGTTTGCGATGATGATTCGTAATTTATCAGATAATTTAAGAGTAAAAAATATTAATAAAAATCTTCCTATATGATATAGATTAGAAAATATAAAAATGGATTGAATAATGAAAGAAATACTTTTCTGTGGTGGTTTTATACCTCCAGAAATAAATGAAAAAGTAAAATATAATTCACCAGCAGCCAATAATTTTCAAAAAGAATTAGTTGGCAATCTATCTAAAAACTACAAAATTGATATATTAACCTATATTGGTTATTATGAGAAAGATATAAATTTAGTTATTGAAAGTTTTAAAAAATATGATATTTATTATGTAATAAAACAAGAGAATAAGAACTATATTTCTATTTTTAATAAATATTATAAAATATTTAATAAATTGCTTATAAATAAACAAGCTGTTATTTTATATAATTACAATTATATAAATATATTTGTTAATTATCTCTGTAAAAAAAGGAATATTAAGACTATTTTAATTGTTGCAGACCATTCTGAATATTATGAATATCATAATCCTATACGAAGATTTCTTGCCTATAAATATTCAAGGGATTATTATAAATTTGATTATTTAATATTTCTTTCTAAGATATTAAAAGACAAATATAATTTAAAAAATTCTTTTTTAATGGTTGGTGGAATAAATAATGCCAAATATAAAAATTTTCTTCCTACCTCTAAAAAAGATGAATTAATTATATTACATTCCGGTATTTTATCAAAAGTAACTGGAATTGATATTTATCTTAAGGCAATAGAATTGATTAATGAAAAAAATATTAGATTTATATTTTCTGGCAAAGGAGAGATGGAAGATTTTTTAATAGAGAGGTCTAGGGAAGATAGTAGAATAGAGTATATAGGGTTTTTAGAAGAAAAAGAATATCTATTGTTATTAAATAAGGCAAATATATTAATAAATCCTAGAAATATGAATTTACCTCAAAATCAAAACAATTTTCCTTCGAAGATTCTTGAATATCTTGCTACCGGAAAAGTTATTATATCAACAAAATTTTCTAATTATCAGGATTTTGAAGAAAATATATTCTTTTGCGAAGTAAATCCTATCAGCATAGCTAATGAAATCAAATCTGTTGCTAAAAATTATGATAATATATATAAAAACCAATATCTTATAAACAAAAAAGAAGCCCACAAATATAACTGGACTATGCAAAGTAAAAAAATAGAACAATTGATTGGAGATTGAAATTTAATAAATTTTATTTTAAAAAGGTGAACATTAATTGAGGAAAGTATTAATTATTTCAAATATCCCTTCTCCATATAAGATTGATTTTTTTAATGAGCTAGGGAAATATGTAGAGTTGACTGCTTGGTTTGAATCACAAAACGAAAGAAATAGAAAATGGGAAATAAAACATATTGGTGATAATTTTAAATACGAATTTTTAAAAGGTATAACTATAAGAGTTAGTAATCATTTTAATATAAATGTTTTAAAAAAATTATCAAAAGAAAGATTTGATGTCTATGTTATTGGGGGTTATTCTACCCTTACTGAAATTATTGCTATTAATTGGTTAAAAAAGAACAACGTTCCGTTTATTCTTTGTATTGATGGCGGTTTTATTAAAAACGAAAATAAACTTATGAGATTTTTTAAAAAAAAACTCATATCTTCAGCTACATATTGGATTTCATCTGGTAGAAACTGTACAAAATATCTCCAACATTATGGAATTAAAAGAGAGGAAATAATAGAATACCCCTTCTCTTCCGTTAAATATACAGACCAAGAAATAAAATCAATATCTGAAAGGGAAATAATTAATTTTAGAAATAAAGAAGGGTTGAATAAAATTGTTTTATTAACTGTAGGACAGTTTATTCCAAGGAAAGGGATTGATTTATTACTTAAAGCGTATGAAAATATTAATTGTAATGAAGTGAGTCTAGTAATTATTGGCGAAGGTCCATTAAAATCTAACTATATGCAATACATTAAAGAAAAGAATATAAAGAATATTATTATAAAGGATTTTTTGCAAAAAGAAGAATTAATTAATTATTATAAAATATCAGATATTTTTATATTCCCAACCAGATATGATATATGGGGTTTAGTAATAAATGAGGCTATGGAATTTGGTTTGCCTATTATATCTTCTGATATGGCAGGAGCCCCCTATGATCTAGTAAGAGATGGAGAGAATGGTTATATATTTAAAGCAGGTGATATAGATGAATTGAAGTCTAAAATAGAGTTACTAATAAAAGACGAAACCAAGCGTAAAATATTTTCTCAAAAAAGTTTGGAAATAATTAAAACATATACTATTGAGAATATGACAAAGAAATATCTGGAGGTCATAAAACGGATTTATTTTTTAATATAAATAATCTAAGATTAACTTAGACTAAAATTATTTTTATTTTTATAAATTTATAGGAGTTTAGTTATGAGTGTGAAAATTGTAAAAATCGAATACTATCTACCCAAAACTCTTTTAAAAAATAATGATTTGGAGAGAGAATTCCCGGGTTGGTCTTCAGAAAAAATTGAAAATAAAATTGGCATTAGAGAAAGACATATCGTAAAAGAAGATGAAACTGCTCTTGATTTAGCATTGAAAGCCGCAGAAAAGATCCTAAAAAACTATGACAAAGAAAAAATAGATTTCCTAATTTTATGCACCCAGAGTTCAGATTATTATCTACCTACTAGTGCGTGTATTTTACAACACAAGCTTGGGCTTAAAACAAATATTGGAGCCTTTGATTATAATTTGGGATGTTCCGGCTTTGTTTATGGACTCGCTTTAGCAAAATCTCTAATAAATTCTGAAATTGCTACAAGTATTTTATTAATTACCTCAGAAACCTATACCAAACATATTTATCCTAAAGATAAAAGCAATAGAACCATCTTTGGAGATGGTGCAGCTGCTGCCATTATTGAAAAATCAGAAGAAGAACAAATAGGTGAATTTGTTTTAGGTACAGATGGAAATGGCTATAATAATCTTATTGTGCCTAATGGTGGATTAAGGAATAGATATGATCCCAATGCTAAAGAAATAGATGATGGTTCAGGCAGTATTAGGACAGATAATAATCTTTACATGAATGGTCCAGAGATTTTTAATTTTACTATCAATGCTGTACCCAAAGTAGTTTCAGAAACTTTAGAAAAAAATAATATTACCTTAGAAGGTTTAGATTATATAATCTTCCATCAAGCCAATAAATATATGAATGAATATTTAAGAAAGAAAATAAATATTCCCAAAGATAAGTTTTATTTAAATTTATTGCATACTGGCAATACCGTTTCTGCTACTATCCCAATAGCGATCAAAGATTGTTTGGATAATAATATAATTAAAAAAGGTGATAAAGTTCTTCTTGTGGGTTTTGGAGTGGGATATTCCTGGGGAGGAACAATAATTACCCTATGAAAAGGAGATGTATATTATAATGAGAAAAGAGGATTTTATAAATGAGTTAAAGGAAGCATTAGAAATCGAGGATGAGGATAAACAAATTACTCTGGAAACTGATCTAAGAGATCTAGAAGAATATGATTCGCTAAGTGTGCTTGCTATTATCGCTATGATAGATAAAAATTTTGGCAAACAGATACCCTCATCTGATTTTGTCAAGATTACTACCGTTAGTAGTTTAATGAATTTAATTGGAATAGAACATTTTGAGTAAAAATTATTTTAAAGAGGAGCCCAATAGTGGATTCTATTTTTAATTTAGACCAGAAGAATATTTTAATTACTGGTGCCTCTTCGGGCATTGGAAGACAATGTGCTATTACTTTCAGTAAACTTGGTGCAAATGTGATTTTGATAGCTCGTAACGAAGAGAGGCTTAAAGAAACTTACAATAAATTAGATAGGGGGAATCATCTGATTATCTCTCAGGATATTACCGAGTATGATAGATTAGAAGAAATAATAAATACTGCGGTGAATAAAGTAGGTAAGTTATCTGGTTTTGTTCATTCTGCTGGAATAGAAATGACTCTACCTTTAAGAAGCATGAAACATTCTTATTATGAAGAAATGTTTGCAACAAATGTAATATCAGGATTCGAGTTAGCAAGGATTATTTCAAAGAAAAAATATTTAGATGAGAACGGTGCAAGTTTTGTATTTATTTCTTCTATTATGGGTACTTTAGGCCAGGTAGGGAAAATTGCTTATTGTAGTTCTAAAGGTGCTTTAATTTCAGGTGCAAAAGCGATGGCTTTGGAATTAGTTTCAAAGAATATTAGAGTAAATACAATTTTGCCTGCTGTAGTAGAAACAGAAATGTCAAAAAAAATGTTTAGTTATCTTTCTGAAGAATCTCAAAAAGAAATTATGAATATGCATCCTTTGGGGTTGGGTCAACCAGAAGATATAGCTAATGCCTGTGTATTTTTACTTTCTGATGCTGCGAGATGGATAACTGGAACTAATTTGATTGTTGATGGTGGATATAGTGCAAAATAAATAGAATAGTATATTTATGGAGATTTTATTTTTGGTGCATAAAATTGTACTTATTTAATTTTCTATCTAAGGTGAACTTAAGTGAAGATTAGAGAAATATCTTTAAATGATTATGAACAAATAAGACTACTTTTAATAAGATATGGTTTGTGTCTCTCTAATAAATATTTGTGGGAGTTCTTATGGAAGGAAAATCCAGAAATTAAGGATAACAAAACACGAAAAAAGTGGCCAGTGGGCTGGGTTCTGGAAAATGATAATGGTCGAATTGTGGGTAATCTTTGGAATATTTTAATGATATATAAATTCAAGGGTAAAAAATTGATTGCTGCGATATCAAGTTCATGGACTGTTGATAAAACATATAGAGCGTATTCTATTCCTTTACACGAAAAATTTTTTAAACAAAAAGATGTAGATATATTTATTGCAACAACTGCTAATTATACTGCGGGGAGAGTATTGGAGTTAGCATTTAAAGCAAAAAAAATTCCATTTAATTCGTATAATGAAGTAATGTTTTGGATAACGAATTATAATGATTTCGTAAAGAGTTTTATGATTAAAAAAGATATTCCATTAAAGATGTTAAGTTACCCCATTTCTTTAGGTTTAAAAGTTGTAGATAATATTAGAAATAAGCGCCGAATTGTTAGAGATAAAACAATAAAGATTAGGGAATACCATTGTTTTGATCAAAGATTTGATGTTTTTTGGGAAAAGTTGAAAAATAAAAATTGGGGAAAACTATTATGTACCCGTAATGGTGAATGGTTAGAATGGCATTACAAAGCGTATAGAAATACTGATAAATTGAGTATTTTTTGTGTTGAAAAAAATAAAGAAATAACCGCTTATGGGATATTGCGTAGAGCCGATAATCCTAAGATTAATTTGACCCGCATGAAATTGGTTGACTTGCAAACAATTGATGATGATAAAATTGTTATTGAAGAAATAATTAAATCTTGTATAAAAAAGTGCACAAGAGAAAAAATATCAGTTTTTGAAATAATTGGATTTAATTCAGAAAAAAGAAATATTTTTGAGAAATATAATCCATTAAAAAGAGAGTTACAATCGTGGCCATTCTTTTACAAGGTAAATGACGACGACCTAGATTTAAAATTAGAGAATTCCGGGGTATGGGATATTTGTGAGTACGATGGAGACGCAAGTTTGATATAGAAAATTGGAAGAAAATAAAATACTTCAGGTTTTAAAATATTTAAGTATCCATAGAACAATGATATTTGGAACAAGAAATTAAATTTATGTTATATACCAAAAAAGTTATATTAACAAATTTTATAGAACGAACTAAAATTCTTGATCTTCTTTTATGGTTTCAGAGGAAATTATTTGGGAGATGTTATATTCGTGTAATTAATTATCATGACACACCAAAGAAGTTTGAATATAATTTTGAACGACAACTTATATTTTATAAAAATAATTTTTGTTCCGTATATTTAGAAGACCTTGGGAATTTATTAAATGGTAAATGGGGGGGAAAAAAGCCCGGGTTAATAATATCATTCGACGATGGATTACAATCTAATTATGATGTTGCAATGCCTCTTCTTGAAAAATATGGATTTACAGGTTGGTTTTTTATACCGGTAGGGTTAATTGGAACAGGAAAGTGTAAAGATTTTCATCATACAGGCAGTGAAGATTGTAGTTATATGTCATGGAGGGAAATAACGAAACTTAATAAAAACCATATTATTGGCTGTCATACACTTACTCATTGTAGGTTATTAAATGCAATTTCAAATGAGAAGCTCGAGCAAGAAATTGTGGAATCGAAAAAAGTATTAGAAGATAAATTAAGTAGTAAAAATGATATCTTTTGCTGGGTTGGTGGAGAAGAAGAAACATATACTGCAAAAGCAGCAAAATATATCCGTAAGGCTGGTTATAAATATTCTTTCATGACAAACAATAAACCGATATTTCCTGGGGCAAATAGATTTCAGCTTCAAAGAACAAATATAGAAGCAGATTGGCCTTTACCTTTAGTGAAACTTTATCTTTCAGGAATTATGGATATAATTTACACAGGAAAAAGGAATCGAATAAATAAAATAACTAGGTAGATGTTTTATTAAAATACAATTATAGATATTATTTAAATAAAGATATACGGTGAAAATAATTGAATAAAATAGTTTTTATAAACGCGACGGCTGCAAGTGAAGGCGGCGCTTTAACAACAATAGAACAATTTTTAAAAAGAATACCTAAGAATAATGATATGGTTTTCTATATTTTCTGTTCATTAAAAGAGTTAAAAAAATATGAAAATAAATCTATTAAAATTATTAATAATATTAAAGGCAAAAAATGGTTTGATAGAATAATGTGGGATTTGTGGGGTTTAAAAAATTGGAGCAAAAAGCAAGGTATTACTGCTGATTTAATTATCTCTTTTCAAAATACTGGAGTTAATTATAATAAGAATATTAAACAGATAATAATTTTAAATCAATCAATTCCTTTTACTAAAGAAGTAGATTGGAATTTCTTAAATTCAAATGAAAGATTACTTTGGTTTTATAAAAATATTTATAAAAAAATAATAAAATATAGCATGAAAGGTAGTTTTTGTGTTGTGGTACCGACAGAATGGCTAAAGAGAGCTGTAATGCAACAATTTAATTGGGATTCTTCTAGGGTATTGGTAATAAAACCAATTTTAGAACAAATAGAAGTTAAGGATATTCCAAAAATAGATTTTAAGGATGATAGATTTCATATGTTTTATCCGGCAAATACTGCTATATATAAAAATCATGAGTTGCTTATAAATGCTTTAAGATATATTAAAGATTACAAACCAGAAATATACAATAATTTAATAATTCATTTTACTTTTAGTGGAGATTTACGTATTAATAGAACTACTGAATTAATAGGTTTAGCAGAAAAATTGCAGGTTATTGAGCATATAATATTTCTACCCGGCAAAATTTCTTACGAAAGAATTTTGTCTTTTTACAAATCCTGTAATTTGGTGGTTTTTCCAAGTTATATAGAATCCTTTCCGTTACCTTTAATTGAAGCTGCTACTTTTGGTTTGCCCATATTAGCGTCTGATTTGGATTATGCAAAAGAAGTTATCGGTGGATATAAAGGAGCAAAGTTTTTGGATTATAAAGATTCAAAACTTTGGGCGGAAAACATTATTGATTTGTATAATAAAAAAATAAAATATACTCCATACAATATTAATTATGAAACATCCCGGAAGGACTTTTTCAAATTGGTCAAGAAATTAATAGTATGATAAAAGAGGTGATTTTATGTTTAAAGGTAAAACATTACTCATTACCGGAGGAACTGGTTCATTTGGTAATGCGGTACTAAATAGATTTATAAATACGGAAATAAAAGAAATACGTATTTTTAGTAGAGACGAAAAAAAGCAAGAAGATATGAGAATAAGACTAAAGAATGACAAAGTTAAGTTTTATATTGGTAATGTTAGGGATTATGAAAGTATAAATTCGGCTACGAGAGGCGTGGATTATATATTTCATGCTGCAGCGCTTAAGCAGGTTCCTTCTTGTGAATTTTACCCATGGAAGCAGTAAAGACTAATATTTTAGGGACGGAAAATGTACTAAATGCTGCATTAAATAATAAAGTAAAAAAAGTAATTGTATTAAGTACGGATAAAGCAGTATGCCCTATTAATGCAATGGGGATATCTAAAGCGATGATGGAAAAGCTATTGGTAGCCAAATCAAGAACTGCTGATAAAAATATAACTGTATTGTGTGGCACACGTTATGGGAATGTTATCGCCTCTCGAGGATCAGTAATTCCTCTTTTTATAAATCAAATAAAAAATGGACAATCTTTAACTGTAACTGATCCCAATATGACCCGATTTATGATGTCACTTGAAAGTGCAGTTGACCTGGTGTTATTTGCTTTTAAACATAGTCGACATGGAAATATGTTTGTTAAAAAAGCTCCAGCATGTACTATAGGAGATTTAGCTCTTGCTATAAAGGAGTTATTTAATGCAAAAAATGAGATTAAAATAATTGGAACGCGTCACGGGGAAAAGTTATATGAAACTTTATTGACTCGTGAAGAAATGGCTAGAGCTGAAGATTGTGGTGATTATTTTAGAATTTCTGCTGATACAAGAGATTTAAATTATAATAAATATTTTATTGAAGGTGAACCGGAAGTATCAGAAAAGGAAGATTATAATTCGCACAATACTAAAAGATTAAATGTTGAAGAGATAAAAAAAATATTATCAAAAATAGATTACATTCAAGCCTAACTAAAAAAATAGCTTATTTTATATATACCGGCATATGTAGTAAGGGAGGGGATGAAATAATTATGAAGACTGTTTTAGTAGCCGGCAGCGAAGGATTTATCGGGAAAAATTTAATTGCAAGATTACAGGAATTAGATAATATTGCAATTAAATCTTTTGATAAAGAGGATAGCATAGATACTTTAAAAAAATATCTTAAAGAATCAGATATTATTTTTCATTTTGCGGGAGTTAATCGTCCTAAAAATGTAGAAGAATTTGAGAAAGTAAATACAGGTTTAACTAAAACTCTAATAAAATTGCTTGAATAAATGGATTGTAAAATTCCTATTGTGATAACATCCTCCATTCAAGCGGAGTTAGATAATCCGTATGGCAAAAGTAAAAAGATAGCTGAAGATGAATTGATTAAATATGCTGAACAAAATAGTGTGCCTGTTTATGTTTATAGGTTGCTTAATGCTTTTGGCAAGTGGAGCAGACCAAATTATAATTCAGTAGTTTCAACTTTTTGTTATAATATAAGCCATAATTTTAATATCACTGTTTCTGACTTTAAGAGAGAATTAGAGTTAGTTTATATTGATGATATAATTGATGAATTTGTTTTTTTACTGAATAGAGAAGCTGGTGATTTTCATGAACATTATTATAATATCAAAAGGACTTTTAAGGTTACTTTGGGGGAATTGGCTGATAAGTTATATGAAATAAAAGAGATAAGAAAGACTTTGATCATGCCGGATTTGTCTGATTGTTTTATGAAGTTTTTACATGCTACCTATCTATCTTATTTGGATAAAGATGATTTTTCATATAAAATGGATTTAAAGGAAGATAATAGAGGGAATTTTGTAGAGTTAATGAAGTCAAAAAGTTTCGGTCAAGTTTCTGTATCCAGGTCAAAAAAGGGAGTCATAAGGGGAAATCATTATCATAATACAAAAAACGAAAAGTTTTGTGTTATTAAGGGGAAAGCAGTAATAAAATTGAGAAATATCCTAGATGATAAAATTATCTCCTATTATGTTTCTGATAAAAAAATAGAGGTAGTAGATATTCCCACGGGATATACCCATTCGATAGAGAATTTAACTGAGGGTGATGGTGAAATGATTCTTTTAATATGGGCAAATGGAATATTTGATCATGAAAATCCTGATACCTATTATTGCGAGGTATAAATAAATGAATAAAATGAAAGTAATGACTGTATTAGGGACAAGACCGGAAATTATTAGATTATCAGCAGTTATCAAAATGTGCGATAAATGCTTTAATTATATTTTAGTTCATACGGGACAGAATTGGGATTATACTTTAAATGAAATATTTTTTAAAGAATTAGAAATAAAAAAACCTGATTATTATTTAGATGCAGTAGGGGAAAATTTAGGTGAAACTATCGGAAATGTAATTTCTAAATCATATAATTTATTTAAGGAGATTAATCCTGAGGCTTTATTAATTTTAGGGGATACTGGTCAAAAGTGGAAAACTATATACAAAAACAAGGTAAACCGAAGTAAGATTTGAGACAAATAAGGCTGTTCTGATTTTTGATACCTTGCGGCTTGCCGCAGGGTCATTCACGTGCGCCCAGCATGAGTGATTACTAGTCGGTGAAAGTCCGATATGGGGGTTGATAGTGCCAACCATTAGCTTAAGACAAGGGTGTCCATCGCGAGGCGGAATCTGAAGAAGGAAGCTGTAAGTAAAGCCTTGATCTGAGGGACACGAACAACAGAATTAACTTGGTAAATTCGAGATACATATCAAGAAGAAAGAGAACTCTACAAAGAGCCTACCCTGGAAAGAAACGGTGCAGCTGCCAGCTAATCAGGGAGAGCCGAATATGTATTAGCTATAAGCCAAAGGTGAATCCCACGGAGAAATCCGTATTGCTCTATGAACCGTCGTATACCGAATGGTTCGTACGGCGGTTGGGGGGACAGTAGATGAATTAATTATCTACCTCTTGGTCGATCTTAAAAAAATACCCAGGTTTATAGATGTAGATAATAGAATTAAAAATATTAAGGATAAAGTTAAAAAAGTATCCAATAAAAAATTTAAATATAGGTTATTTAATGAAATTTATAAATTATACGAAGGGATAAAACAATGAAGCTGTTACAGAAAAAAATATTAGTTACCGGTGCTGGAGGATTTATAGGAAGTCATCTTGTAGAGAAACTTTTAAGAGGGGAAAACAAAGTAAGAGCATTTGTTCATTATAATTCCTTTAATAGGTGGGGATGGTTGGATTACATAGAAAAAGATATAAGAGATTCTATAGACGTTTTTATAGGTGATATAAGGGACCCTTATGGAGTAAAAAAGGCAGTTGAAGGGTGTGATATTATATTTCACTTAGCTGCCTTAATAGGCATTCCTTATTCTTACTATTCCCCAGAGTCCTATATAGATACAAATATTAAAGGTACATTAAATATATTGCATGCTGCAAAAGAATTAGGAATAGAAAAAATAATTCATACTTCTACAAGTGAAGTTTATGGTACAGCTCAATTTATTCCTATTTCAGAAAAGCATCCTATAAATCCACAATCACCTTATTCAGCTACAAAAGCAGGAGCTGACCATCTTGCTCTGTCCTTTAATCGTTCATTTGATTTACCAATTGCGATTATAAGACCATTTAATACTTATGGGCCAAGACAATCTGCACGAGCAATAATTCCCTCAATTATTATTCAAATATTTAGTAGAAAGAAAAAAATAATGCTTGGTTCTCTTTGTCCTACACGAGATTTAACTTATGTGAATGATACCGTAGATGGATTTATAAAAGTAGCAGAATCAGATATTTCCGTAGGTAAAGTAATAAATATTGGGAGTAATTCTGAAATTTCTATTAGAGATTTAGTAACTTTGATTTCAAAATTGATGAACGCTAAGATTGAAATAGCATTAGATAATAAAAGAATAAGACCTAAAAAAAGTGAAGTAATGAGATTGTGGGCTGATATCAAAGAAGCAAAAAAAATAGGTTGGCATCCAAGATATACAATAGAGGATGGATTAAAGAAAACAATAGAGTGGTTTAGTAATAGTAACAACTTAAAATTTTATAAGCCTAATATTTATAATGTTTAAAAAAATTTGAGGTTATTAAAAAATGAAAGCAATAATTCTTGCAGGTGGCAAAGGTACTAGATTAAAGCCTTATACCACTATAATACCGAAACCCCTGGTACCATTGGGGGACAGGTCTATCTTAGAAATATTAATTGGTAGATTAAAGAAATATGGTATTACCGATCTTACACTATGTGTTAATCATTTATCAAACTTGATCATAGCGTATTTTGGTAAAGGAAAGAAATGGGGTGTGCATATAAAGTATTCTTTGGAACAGGAATTTTTAAGTACGGTAGCACCTATAAAGTTGGTAAAAGATTTACCAGAAAATTTCTTAGTTATGAACGGAGACCTTCTAACAGATTTGGATTTTAAAGAATTATATAATTATCATATAGAAAATAAATCATTAATTACTGTTGCTACATATAAAAGAACTGCAAAGATAGATTTTGGTGTAATAGAAATTGATAAGAATAAAAATATTGCAGTAGGATTTAAGGAAAAGCCAGAATATGAATTAAATGTAAGTATGGGAGTGTATGTATTTAATAAAAAAGTGTTAAATTTTGTTCCAGATGAGCAACCGTTTGGTTTTGATGATTTAATGCAGATTTTAATTGCTAAAAATAAAAATATTAAAATTTATCCCTATGATGGTTACTGGTTAGATATAGGCAGACCTGAAGATTACGAGAAAGCAAATGAAGATATAGAAAAACTAGGTTTATAAAATTTATAAAAGGTTTAAAATGAAAAATTATTTGATATTGGGAGCGAGTAGTTCAATCGCTCAGTATTTTATAAATAAATTAAGAAGTGAAGGTCAAAGAGTATTTGCATTATCTAGCAATAAGGGTACAAATTGGGTTTATGATTTGGTTTCTATAAAAAACAAACTTAACGAATCTAAACCTGAAGTAATAATAAATTTTGTAGGAACTTTTACTAATGATTATTCTAAAAGTTATAAGGTTAATGTATTAGTTGCTAAAAATCTTCTCGATGCTATTATTACGGTAAAATATGATGGAAAATTAATTCTGATAGGTAGCGCAGCAGAATATGGAATTCAAGAAAAATATTATGAAAATTGTTTAGAGAAACCCAGAAGTATCTACGGATTGACTAAACTAATGCAACATAGCTTATTTCAATACTATGTTAATATTTTTCCTATTAATGCAAATTACATTAGATTATTTAATGTTATTAGCGATAATTTGAGCGAGAAATTATTTATTGGAAACTTTACAAAACAAGTAAAATTAGTATTAGATGGAATTACAAAAGAAATAAAACTTGGAAATTTAGACTCATATAGAGATTATCTTTTAATAGATGATATTTATACAGGGTTTATGAAAGTTATTGAAAATGGAGATAGAGGTGAAATTTACAATTTAGGAATGGGAAAGGCGATGCTTCTTGATGAATTTGTAAAAAAAGTTTTGTCGATACTTAGTTTACAAGTAAAATTAATAATTATAGACAGAGAATCAGTAGGCAACATTAAAAATAGAGTAATAGCTAATATTAATAAAATTAAAAATATAGGCTGGTCTCCTAAATTTAATTATAGAAGTATTACTGAGGAATATTGTAGACGAGTAAAAGAAGAAATATTTAATGAATAGATCTGAGTGAACTTGGGAAAACACTTATGTAGACACCGTAAGCATGATTTAAGTATAAAAATATATTTAAGGAATAAAAAAATTGAAATGTAAAAGATTAAAATTATTGGAACTCGTCACGGAGAAAAATTATTTGAGACTTTATTAACTCGAGAAGAAATGGTTAAGGCTGAAGACTGTGGAGATTATTTTAGAATTTCAGCCGATATGAGAGATTTAAATTATAATAAGTATTTTATTGAAGGTGAAACAGAAGTATCGGTAAAAGAAGATTATAATTCACACAATACTAAGAGATTAAAGGTTAAAGAGATAAAAGAAATATTATTAAAAATAGAGTATATTCAAAATGAACTTAAAAAATAGTGTAATTTAAATTATTTAGTAAGTATAAGTAAAGATGGAGATAATTTTGTAATGAGAACCATTTTAGTAACTGGTAGTGAAGGATTTATCGGGGAAAATTTAATGTTAATAATTTTGAATTATATTATTGTGAGGTGCGATTAACATGGTAGAAAAATTAAAAGTTGCCACAATTGTAGGTAAAAGACCGGAGATAATTAGATTATCTGCAGTTATGAGTCAAAAAGGAGAATCCAATGTCAAGCAAGGTAAGTAAGCATTACGATGATAAGTACTTCGAATGGCAAGCTCCCATTAGCGAATTTGGCGGCTGGGCAAATCAAACAAAATTCGCTAGTTATATCTCGAGTAGAGATGATGTACTGGATTTTGGCTGTGGCGGGGGATTTCTGTTAAAAGGAATAGAATGTAATAAGAAGGTGGGCGTTGAGATTAATCCACCGGCCGCCGAAATTGCAAGAAACAATGGGGTTGAGATATTTCAAAACGTAGATGATATACCTGATGAAAGCATAGATGTTGCAATTTCAGATAATGCTTTGGAGCATACTCTTCAACCACTCGAAGAATTGAAGTCTATATATCGAAAACTAAGAAAGAGCGGGAAGATAATTTTTGTTGTCCCATGTGAGTCTATATCGTGCGGATACAAGCCAAATGATATAAACCATCACCTTTACAGCTGGAGTCCTATGTGTTTAGGCAACCTATTCACGGAAGCTGGGTTTTCTGTAATAGAGGTTAAGCCTTACATTCACAAATGGCCGCCGCAGTATAGAGTTATAGCAAAAGTAGTCGGAAGACAATTATTTGAAATAGCGTGCCGTATATACGGAAGAATAGAACGTTCATGGTTTCAAGTGCGAGTTATTGGAAAGAAAGGGAACGCATAACAAGAAGCTGCACCTGACCGCTTTTCCGATGCGTTCCAAAGATGATTTAGTTTCTTCTCCAGATTTTCTCAAGTATATGAACGATGCTTTAGATTATTATGAAAAAGATAATGAAATATAGTCAATTAGTGGATATACATTTAATATAGATATTTCTAAAGATTATAATAGCGATGTATATTTATCTTACAGGGGATGTAGCTGGGGGTGGGCAAGCTGGAAAGATAGATGGGAAAAAGTAGATTGGGACGTATCTGATTATAATCGTTTTAAAACTAATAAAAAGCTGCGTAAAAAATTTAATCGTGGTGGAAGAGATATGGCAAATATGTTAGACCTTCAAATGCAGGGTAAGATTGACTCCCGGGCAATCTGATGGTGTTATGCGCAATCAAAATTAGATATGCTGACGGTTTACCCGATTGTCTCAAGAATCAGGAATATTGGCTTAGATGGAACGGGCACCCATAACGGTACAACTTCAAAATTTGATGTTATACTTAATAATAGCAACAATAAATGTAAATTTGAAACCGTTAAGTTAGATAAACGAATTGTAAAATCTTTCAGAGATCAATTTGGTACAAGTTTTGATTATTTTGTAGTTGGAATCAAAGCTTATATAAAAAGTCTGTTAGGGATGTGATACAATGAAAATATCTGTAACAGGTTTAGATTATGCAGGACTTGTTATAGTTGCATGTTTTGCTCAGAACGGGCGTGAATATAACTTGTGTTGATACTAATGAGAACAAAATAGCCATGTTAAATTAAGGGAAAAATCCAATCTTTGAAGATGGGGTAGAAGAATTGATGCAAAAAAACAAAAACGATTAATAGTATGATAGAAGAGGTGATCTAATGTTTAAAGGTAAAACTTTACTCATTACTGGAGGAACTGGGTCATTCGGTAATGCAGTTTTAGAAAGATTTTTAAATACAGAGGTAAAAGAAATACGTATTTTTAGCAGAGATGAAAAGAAACAGGAAGATATGAGAATAAGGCTTAAAAATGATAAAGTTAAGTTTTATATTGGAGATGTCAGAGATTATGAAAGTGTAGATTCGGCTTTAAAAGGGGTAGATTATATTTTTCATGCTGCAGCACTTAAACAAGTTCCTTCTTGTGAATTTTATCCTATGGAAGCAGTAAAAACGAATATTTTGGGTACTGAAAATGTATTAAATGCAGCTCTAAATAATAAAGTAAAAAAAGTTATTGTTTTAAGTACCGATAAAGCGGTTTATCCTATTAATGCGATGGGGACTTCTAAAGCGATGATGGAAAAATTAATGGTAGCTAAATCAAGAACTGTTGATGAACATATAACAATTTTATGTGGCACGCGTTACGGGAATGTCATAG
>Ga0315293_10001066_pt1 | contig 26528 bp, 26 predicted proteins | sample YL17G13_20_MG_FD_203071 | JGI IMG/M metagenome (GOLD analysis project Ga0315293, IMG submission 203071) | Sediment microbial communities from Yellowstone Lake, YNP, Wyoming, USA - YL17G13_20 | ecosystem: Environmental > Aquatic > Freshwater > Lake > Sediment | place: USA: Wyoming | collected...
AATTTTTTAAAGAAATGTTTTAAAGAAATGTTTTAAAGAAATGTTTTAAAGAAATGTTTTAAAGAAATGTTTTAAAGAAATGTTTCAAAATTATTTTATCATTTAATTTTATAACCTATTTAAAATAAATGAATATATTACAAAAAATAGCGACATTCAACAAAACAAATAAAACAGTTATAAATATTTGTGAAAAATATAGTAAAAGTATTTTAGGCGTTGACCATATTGCGTTTCGTTCATTATACAAAGGAATGAATAAATTTGATAACACTATATATGAAAAGAAAAATGAAGTATACCATTTTCCTGAATACAATGTCAAAGCAAATGAATATTATAAATATAATAAATTAACAACAGAATACCCACTGCGTATATTTAGTTCATATTATGCAGGCGAATGCCATGATGGTTCCATAATAAATTTACTAAAAAATAAGAATAATGAATTTGGAGAAATATATTCATACCATGATTATTTAAAAATTTACAATTGGAATCAATATGTAGCTTGGACCATGTTACATAAAGACACAATAAATCATATTGCGTTTCAAGTTGATGATTTACAAAAGGTAACAAATTCAATGATAGATGATGGATTTACATTTTCTAAAGTAAATGGCCAAATCATAAACACATCTCCAGATGGAAATTTATTGCAATCAAGTCACATATCTATAAAAAACCTTTATAAATTTACAGATGGATATCACAACGTTCCGTATACATTTTTAGAATTTGTAGAAAGACGAAATGGTAGAGAAGGATTCTCAGAATCAAACGCGAATCAAATTATGCATAGTACCAAAGGGTTTAATAAGAGTTAGAAAGTAGAGAAGAGAGAAGAGAGAAAATATAAATAATTAATATTTATGAAAAAAACAAAAACAATTCATTTCATTTTAGTTTTTGTTTTTTTTCATAAATATTCCATGTTTTTACACTGTAAAAAATATAAATTGAAAATTCAAATTATATTCAAATACTTATCAGCTTACAGACAAGGAACACAAGAATACAATGACGACGACAGCTTATACTCGCATCACATCTTCAAGACAGGCTAATGAGCACATTGGAGAGATTTGTTCATTCATCAGCAAGGGTGTCCGCGAGTATGGTCGCATCGTATATGTGACGCCAACATCAATTCGCATTGAACGCATGACGCAAACCGCCGACGGAGACTTCATCCCGCACCCCAACCCGAATCATTTTACTACGAAAAATGTCATTACGTTTACGCGCAATATCACAATCGCAATCGCCGCCGCTGTTCCCGTGTTCCCTTCGCCGCTGGTGCTTTTAGGCGGAATCAAAAGAAGGTATCAAAACGCCCAATCAACCGAACAGTCTGGGTGGTGGTAACCGCCGTCACACCCATACAAAACCAAAAAAATAATAAAAAACTATAAAATAAAACCAATAAAAATCTCATAAAAAAAAAACATAAATCTTTTTTTTGATATCAAATTATTAATTATTCAGATTCTAAAACAAATTGACTGAGAACAAAATTAATTCCATAGTATGTGCATGAAAATAGAATACTTATAAATAAAAGTCCAGATAAGTTATGATTTCCGTCTTTATTGAAAATGCTTGGAAGATACATTAGCAAATATTTTCGCATAACCGGCAATTGAAATGTGAAATAGAGTATAGCTAATAAAATCGGCACTTGAAGCGTTTCATACACCACATCAATCGACTCTCCACGATTTGTTGAACGCTCGTGATGCTGCAAAAATGACTGCGTATTTTCATGGTGTTCTCGTATATAATCGTGTGGTGCTTTAGGTACATAGTTGGGCATTGTCTGTTCATCCGATATCACGCTTTCCGTATTTCTAGGTACATCTCTAATCGGAAGAGCAGTCATTCCGGATGCTGTCGCGCGCTGTAAACCGGTTACAAATTCGTTTACATTCATATCAGGTGTTGCTTGCGATTGTTGCTGCTGCTGCTGCTGGTGCTGGAGTGGTTGCTGCGAAACAACCATCGGAGAATAAGTTTGGTGCGGTATTTCAGGCTTTAAAGCATTTTGAACTATTCCGCCGCCGCCGCCGCCATTACCGCCACTGGAAATTCCCGGCAAATCGTCTATACTTGTTGTATCGTTCATATTATTATTTATTTCCTCTAAATATAAATAATAAAAATATACTATATCATATTACGCAATCCATTACTTAATTCAACCGTTTTTTTATCAGAATTGCATTTTTGGGTGGAAACTTTATAATCGTAACATTCGCTCCCATATTTATAAACACTACCACTCGTTAAATCCTTCATTGGCGGCGATTCAAAATGAATGCAGGCGCCATCCTTGCACGCTTTTCTAAACAATGCCGCTAAACCAAGACCCAATATAATCGATATAATATATTTACTATTTTCTTTATGTATCCACTCTTTGAAATTAATCATTTTCAATTATTTTATTTACTATTTTTTACTATATTTTTATTATATATTAACGATATTAATAAAAAATTAATATTATCATTGATATATATATATACCATTCTCTTATTTAAAAAAATATATAAAAAATAAATGAAATACATATCAATCAAGTTATTTATTTTAAGTTTTCTAATCGGTATGCTGTTTATTCATTTATCTTCTCCTTCGGAGCGGAGCGTCGTGGTGTATCCAACCACTGATAACAAAGACATATTTCAATACAAAGACATGGCATATAATTGTTTTTCCATCAATCCAAATGTTATAAAGTGTCCCTATTTAGACAACACTGTAACAGTTATTCCTCCACAAGTATAGTCATCGTATAATTTACTTATAAACTGCAAATTCTTTTATTTTGTCTGTATCTTGCTATTAGGTTTGTTTCGCTGCATATAGGCGGTTGATATTTATTTTTAAGAAAATAGGGTGTGTCGCCGCTACCCGTAAATCTGCACGCGCTTGCAGCTTCATTTCCAAATGCACTTCTCAGCGAATTTGCATTTGTATTGATGGTGTTTAATTTGAGTTTTTCAATACGAGTGCTACTGTCAACTGCACCTTGAACTGAGTACTGGTAATTATTCGGTTTGAATATAACGGTAGATGCACCTGAGCCGCCGCACTCATATGGATTCACTCTTGGGTTGTAAATATCATTCGTCTGATAAACTTGGGACCCATTTGCGCTAGATGTTGCCCATATGTGCTGCCCGTCAGGACCCAGATATGTGACTCCAGATGTTCGATTAATGGATGCATTCTGCTGGTACGTTTTGCACCTGGATTTCAAATAGCCGGTTGTGTCTGAATAATATGCTCTGCTAAGAAGAGTGGATGCGCTCTTAATAATATTATTCTGCGGTGTGCAGCAAATATACTTTGTGCCATATATACCAGTGTTAATTTCATAGTCACCGTTGATAACAACACCTTGATTTTCAACAATTGTTCCTCCTGGATATTTTGGAGTCGCATTAAAATGTTCACTAATTGTGTATGAATTTCCGGGCTTTTGCACGCACTCGCATGATGCATCTCCGACATAAGATACCGCTCCGGGTCGGTCCATTAATAATCCGACGGTTGCATTGCGCCGACCCGATGACCCGATGGGTTGTGAAGGTCCTGATGGTGCGCTACTGCTACCTGTGACATTAATTGATGTAGGAACTAGTTGTCGCCTCCAATGTTTTATGGGTCGAGCTTTGAATTCGGGACCTTCAAAATCATGCTGGTGTATATTTGACGGAACGCCGTTGGTGTTTGGGCGGTGTAACCCAGGAACAATGCTGTTTGCTGTTGCTGTTTTTGTGGCATAATGCGGCACTCTTGTTGTTATCAATGAGTTTGATGTCCTAAAGTTTAATGGAGCAGATTGTTTTGGAGTATTCGTAGTTCCCGTCATTATAATTATTATAAATATCTAATTTATATAAATATAATATTATATTTTACGTATAAAATTATATTTACATTATTCATTTTATATTATTTTTTTTTAATTTGAAATAAATAATATAAAAATTTAAATTGAAAACTTTGAAGTTGAATTAAATAATTAAATAAGAGTAATTAAACCCAATCCAGTACAATCTCTGCCTAGTGGAAATGACAACACATATTCAAGAACAAGAACAAACCCAACAAACCCAACAACCCCAACAAACTCAACAAACCCAACAAACCCAACCAATAAAAGTTGATGGACGTTATTTTTACAATTCGAGAGATTTGCAAGTTTTCAAACCAGAATTTTATTACGGCTGCACCGCAAAACCAAGAAATATTATTATAAAAAAGAGTATTCCGAATTGGGAATACATTTATGCAACATATGAAAAGTCTTTGAAAAAATGGAATCCAAGCACAGCAACATGCAAGAAAGCCCAGCTCCTTATTTCAAAACAATGGGTGGATGAGAATTACTTCAAATCATCATCATCATCACCAACGATTGAAAAAAAGAAAACAATTGTCATCATGAAAAAAAAAACAACTTTACAACAACAACCACCACAAACACAACCGACAACTCCTCCGCCATTACAGCGCGACTCAGAAGCATCGGCTGCTTATGAAGATGAAGAAGAAGAAGTATTAGAAGAAGAAGGAGTAAAACAAGAAGCAGAAAATGCTCCGCCAATATTATACTTGGATGATGCTGAGAAATTTCATGACGCAGATGGAACTGTCATTGAAATTGAAACACGAGGTGAAAGATATAGAAATAAGATTTACTTTAGGGTGAAAGATGTGAGTGTTGGTTTCGAAATGCCGAGTTTATCAAGAAATATACTATGTTTTAAAGCTTATGAACGTGGACTCCATTATACTACGTTTAAACGTGAAACTACGCTCCATTCAATGGAGTCTAAAAACACGAATAAACCATCCAAGACAACATTATACCTAACGTATAAAGGTTTGTTGCGTGTTTTATTCGTATCTCGAAATAAACACGTGGATAAGTTTCAAGATTGGGCAGAAGAAAAGCTCTTTACGATTCAGATGGGTACAAGGGAGCAAAAAGTGAAACTGGGTGCTGAAATTTTGAATACTTCTCCGCGCACATTAAAGGCGGTATTGGATAAACATGCTTCCAACTTTCCGTCAATTTATTTAATGTCGCTTGGAAAAGTGCGCGACTTGCGCGAAACATTTGGAATCCCCGCCGATAAACCAGACGATTCAACCGTATACAAGTTTGGTTTCACCGAAGATTTATCTCGTCGTGTCATTGAACTTGAAAAACAATATTCAAAAATGAAAGGCGTTACGATGACGCTGGGAACATTTTATTTCGTCGACCCAAAATACACATCAGAAGCTGAAAATAAAGTACGCGAATTATGTGGCGCATTTGAAGTCCGGATTAATAAAACGGTTCAAGGGTTTAATGAACTCGTTGTGCTTGACGACAAGCAATTTACAATTGTGAAAGATTTATACAGCAAATATGGTGAACATTTTGCGGGTGCAACACTCGCACTTCAAAAAGAAATTTCCATATTGAAGGATGCATTGAAGGAACGTGATATGATAATTCGTTACAAAGATGAACTGCATGAAAAAGAAGTTCAGTTTTACAAAAAGGATGGTGAACTGAAAGATACAGTAATTGAAAACTGGAAATTGAAACACCAACTAGCAACAATGACAAACAACGCAGCAACTAAATAAATATCATAAGTATTAAAATATTACAATATAAAACATATAAACATATAAACACGGATAACATTAGATAAAATAAAATAGAATGACATTTATTGCTTTAATTACTGGTATAACAGGACAAGATGGTAGTTACTTGGCTGAACTTTTGCTTGAAAAAAACTATATTGTTTATGGCATTATACGTCGTCATAGCAGCATTCACACTGAAAGAATCGACCATCTTTTTTCAAAAGTAAAACTGATTTACGGAGATATGACAGACCAGACTAGTTTACAAAATGTATTCAATACAATTATTACTGAACAAGGTCGCAACTTTGAAAGACTAGAAGTATACAATCTTGCAGCTCAAAGTCACGTAAAGGTGAGTTTTGAAGTTCCAGAATATACCGGTCAAGTTGACGCATTGGGAACATTGCGTATATTAGAAACGATTCTTAAAACGGGTCTTAAAGATAAAATACGATTTTACCAAGCATCAACTAGTGAATTATTTGGCAAAGTTTTAGAAACGCCTCAATGCGAAACGACTCCATTTAATCCGCAAAGTCCATATGCGGTAGCCAAGTTATACGGTTATTGGATGGTTAAAAACTATCGTGAAAGTTATGGAATGTATGCTTGCAATGGTATTCTTTTTAATCACACGAGTTCACGACGCGGAGAAACGTTTGTGTGTCGTAAGATTACGCTTGCTGTTGCAGCCATTATTGCGGGCAAGCAGGAACACATGTCTTTAGGTAATTTGAACAGCAAACGCGACTTGGGACACGCCAAAGACTATGTACATGGAATGTGGCTAATGCTACAATCGGAAAAACCGATTGATTATGTGCTAAGTACCGGTAGCACATTCAGCATTCGCGAAATCATTCAAATGTCATTTGATGTGTTTGGTAAAAAGTTAGAGTGGTGTGGTGAGGGATTAGACGAAGTGGGCAGCATTGATGGAAAGGCGGTGGTGCGTGTTCATCCGAAATATTTTAGACCAGCCGAAGTTGAACTTCTTTTGGGAAATAGTGAGAAGGCATACAATGAATTAGGTTGGTTTCCAAAGTATTCCACCGCCGAAACACTTCGCGAGATGGTTCTTAGCGATTATAAAACATATAATAATTAGAAATCATTATGAAAATTTGAAAATTATATTTTTTATAAATCTGCATCTTTATTTCTTTTTTAATTCCATATTCTCTCGAATTGTCTTTGAATAAAGTTCTTTTAACTTATGTAGTTGACTTTGAAGTGACTCATTCTCGTGTTGCAAAGCATGGATTTGTTGTTGTTGTGATTGAATTCGTTGAAAAATTTCAGGATTTGTTTCTGAAATTTTATCATATTGTTTTTTTTTTAGTTCTTGTTGATTCCTGTGCTGTTCAACTGCATTCTTTTTTATTTCCTCCTTCTTTTTTAATAATATTTTAGTTTCTTTAATAACGTCCGGTTTCATTTCAGGTTCTCCGGGTGGATAGTCAATTAGAACATTGTCAAGATTTATAAAAAACTCGGCAATATCTGCATCCTTTATAAAATCGCCAACCATTTTTTCAGACACGCGCATAAAGGGACTGAAAGGGTCATTCAGCAAAGTGCGTTTGTCAAATGTATTGTGCCGGTGTGAAAAAACCAGGATTGCTTTCATTGGGTCCAGCTGAACGAATGGAACCGTGTACCCCTTTAGAAATTCACGTTCTTCTGCCAAACATGCATCATTATTGTATTTATGTTCGCGTAGTAATTCTTTTCGAAAAGCAAATGTGCCGGCAGTTGCGTGGTTAGGACCATAGGGGCCAAATTGTATCATTTGGTCTGAATCTTTAAAATAAATATACATTTCGCTGCTTCCCGCACACAATGCTTCCGGATTTTTTATAAGCATTTCCACCGCATGAGAAACACGTTCCGGTGGGTAATAATCGTCATCATCCATATAAACGATGATTGACCCGCACGCCTTTTGGTGCATAATATTGCGTTTTTTTCCCAAGGGCATTTTTTCATCGTATTTGAAATACTTTACAAGCGGATGGTCTTTTACAATGTCTTCGATTTTGTCTGTGCCGTCATCCACAATAATCCATTCCATTCGGTCTTTGGGATAGGTTTGGTTATCGAAACATTTAATTATTGTTGGGAAAAATGGTCTTCTATTGAAAGTTGGCGTGCATATGCTTACAAATGGTGTTGTTGTTGTTGAAGAAGTCATTGATTAATATCGGTTAATATTAATATATTAAACGGACGTCTCTTTAGATGAGTTGAATGCAAACATATTAAATAAAAATATGGCAACGGCTACTAACACATAGACCGGCTCATAGGCAGTCAAGTATTGAAATGCATTCATTACCATTCCAATGCTAAACAAGAGAATGAGTAGATTTTTTTTACTTTTAAATATCTCAAAAACAACCTTGGTGTTTTCTGTTGGTGCCGGGTGTGTTGTATTTTGGGTAAAAGGAATCCACAAAAACACTATTAATGCTTGAAGTATAAACCCAAAAAAATTGAATAATGGTGGTATCCAGGATAGAAAAAACAATCCAAGAGTCCATGCAAACCCGCTCATCAAAAATCCGCTATTATAGAACTGAAATGCATATGTCATAAAAAATCCAATGAATCCACCATATAATACGAGAATATAGACTAGTAATACTCCTAAAAGCATGATGATATTTTCAAGAATTCCATATGTATCATATTGATTTTGTCCTGATAAATTACCCATTTTGATGCAAAGCATTTTAATGAATGCTCGAAATGTTGCATACGTATTTTTCATAGAAAGAGACAGCCAAAAAGCAAACGGTGTATATTCAACAAACGCATCAGGGTCTCGCAACTCATTTTTTATAACTCGGCATGTTTTGGAACATTTTTCATCATCATTGGAGTCACAATATAAATTATACGGAAATCCATAGGAATAAATTGGGTCTCCTTCAACACCAAATTCTTGAGTTCCATCTGGAGTACAATAAGGGTATCGATTAATGTCAGAAGGCAAATAATTTGTCAAATCTTGTCTTTTCATTCGTACTAAACATAAAAATGATGCCCCCAAGTATCCAACAATACAAATTTTTATAAATAAAAAAAATAAACTTTGAAAAAAGTTGGCGTATGTAGAAATAGATGGGTTTGTATTTATTGGATTTCCCGATGCGTCGACTGTGTTTCCAGATGCATCGACTGTGTTTCCGGATGCATCTGTAGAAGAAGAAGAAAACATGCTGCTCATACTGCCGAATACTCCAGACCCGGATGAATTACCTGATGGGTCGGTAGGATTTCCAGATGCATCTGTGGGAGACGAAGAAAACATGCTGCTCATACTGTCGAACATTCCCCCTGATGCGTCGGTTACAGGGTTTCCTGATGCATCGACTGTGTTTCCTGATGCATCGGTTGAAGAAGAAAATGGAGATGAAAGACTAAATGCTTCTTTATTTGATGAAAATAATGCGCTAATTGGAGCGGCTCCGTTTAAAAATGATTTCATTATTCTATTTATTTCAATGAATATTTATAAAATTAATTATTATTAATATATAATTATATATAATTATAAAATAATAATAATTAATTACTTATTACTAAAGGGAATTTACGGTTCATCCTTTAACTCATAAATTTCAATATTATATTTTTCCATTTATTTATTTTAATTCAACTATATAATTTATATTATATAATAGTATATATAATATAAAGGTTACAATATCGAAATGAGTGAAAGTAAAGAACAGCGTGCTCTCGAAATTTTGAAGAAATCTCAAAAAGAAATAGAAGCCAAACAAGGCGAAAAATTAGTAAGTAATCCAACCATTAAAGAAATAGTTTCGATTGTCGAACAATTTCTAGTAAAGAAAAAACTAATTTGTTATGGAGGAACTGCGATAAATAACATTCTTCCCAAAAAAGACCAATTCTATGACATGACTCGAGAGATTCCGGATTATGATTTCTTCTCTCCGAATTCATTAGACGATGCAAAAGAACTTGCCGATATATTTTACAGTAAAGGATTTAGTGATGTTGAGGCAAAATCAGGTATGCACACGGGAACATATAAAGTATTTGTGAATTTTATTGGTGTTGCAGATATAACATTTATAGAGCCGGAACTGTTCAAGAGTTTAAAGCGCGAAACAATTGAGAAGAATGGAATATTGTATGCGCCCGTTAACTTTTTAAGAATGTCCATGTATTTAGAACTCTCTCGTCCAGATGGCGATGTGTCTCGGTGGGAAAAAGTTTACAGTCGGTTAATGCGTTTCAATAAAAATTATCCGCTGAAAGGTGAAAACTGTTTAAAAAATGCAAAAGAGTCTGCATTATCTCCAAATAAAAAAGAAATAGAAATATTTGATTTGATACGCGATGAAGCAATTTCTGAAAAACTCGTATTTTTTGGAGGATATGCGTGTTCATTATTTTCAGAGCATTTGAAAAAAGCGGAACGACCTGTTTTATATTCAAGCATGCCATCATTTGATTTACTGTCTGAACATGCAGAAAAATCTGCCAGTAAAATAAAAAAGGTTCTGGATAAGACTGGAGATTTCAAAAGCGTCGTTATAGAAAAGCGCGAAGAATTCGGAGAACATGTTTCTTCTCATTATGAACTAATAGTCGATGGTAGAACTGTTGCATTTATTTATGAACCGTCTCCCGGTGCGTGTCATAATTACAATGTGGTTAAAATAAACGGAAAAGATGTACACATTGCAACAACAGACACCATTCTCAGTTTTTATTTGCTATTTCTTTATATCGATAGACCGTATTATGATAGAGACCGTCTGCTTTGCATGAGTCAATACATATATGATTTACAGTATGATAAATTGACAAAAAATGAAGGTATATTTAAACGATTTTCGAAGCCGTGCATCGGTAAACAGGTTACCCTAAAAGACATTAAAGACGCAAAGGCTCACATGTTTGAAAAGTTGAAAAATAAAAAGGGCACGCGCGAATATGAAGAATGGTTTTTAAATTATAATCCGATTGAAAAATATAAACATAAAGCATTGAAAGGGAAAGCTGCAGTAAACTTCAATGAAAAATTAAAGAGCATTGATAAACACTCGCCATCTTATTCAAAACGCAAAAATACTCCAGTCGCGGCCACCCCAAGCAGAAGTCCAAAAAGGAGTCCTAGGACTTTGACAACAGCAAGCCCAAGCCCAAGTCCGTCTAGTAGACGTTTTACGCATTCAAAACGGCGATTGCATTCAACACCAAATAAAAATAAAAAAAATGTAAAAACAGCGAGTCACAAAACTTACAAAAATTACAAGGTGCGACGAAACCATTGATAATCGATTCGATTATGACAATATAAATGCACAACTAAACCTACACATAAGAGTGAACTTTTTAATTATTTCAACTATTTTGCCCTTCTTCCATTTTACGTTTTGTTTGCGCATTGTAACAACTTCTACACAGGGGCATGTAAATGTCATTGCCTATTAAAACTTGCTCCGTGTCGCACGTACTTCTAAATGTAAACGGCGCAAGTGTTCCATCTTTGCACTGACTGCATAGCGCGTGTAACTTGGTCATTTTATCGCACATGGGAATCAGGTCGAGAAGGTTTCCAATTTTATCTCGTTTGAAGTCTCCATCTAAACCGCAGATGTATACTTTTTTTCTTTCTTCTTCAACCATTTTGATTGTAAAGGGGACAATGTCGCTAAAAAATTGTCCCTCATTTATCAGTATAACATCGCTATTTTCAATTTCATCCTTGTGAGTTTTCATAATTTCTTCCATGGAAAATCCCAGTATGCATGGAATCATTTCTTTGTCATGTGTCGACAACATGGTTCCAGAGTATCGAACATCTGCTTCATAATTTATTACGCAAATTCTCGATTTACAGAATGAATACTGCCTGTAAATCTTCAATAGAGCCGATGTTTTCCCAGACCACATCGGTCCTAATATAATTTCTAAATATCCAGCTGTCTTTGACTGTGATGGCATTGGTGGTGGTGGTGCAAACGTAGGCGGCGTCGTTATATCTTCCATTAACTATTATGACATATAACTTCAATTTATTTATAATAAATAAAACGTAAAAAACATAATAAACATTAAAATTAATAACAACTAATAATAAAAACAACCCAATAATTTCCTTTTTTAATTAATTTAATTACTTATATTATGATTTGTAGTGATGACGGTGGTGTGATAAAGGGAGGAGGAGGTTCATGCGCATACGCAGATGTACATGGTTCAACTCCATGGGTTGAAAAATACAGACCTACGCATTTTGACGATATTGTGCTAGATGATATAAATAAAAAGATACTTTTATCAATTATTGAACACAATTATTTTCCAAATTTATTATTGTATGGTCCTCCGGGAACCGGAAAAACAACCACCATTATAAATCTTGTAAATGCATACCAAGAAAAATACCATCAAAAAAATAAGGGACTAATGATTCATCTAAATGCTTCTGATGAAAGAGGAATTGACATTATTCGAAATCAAATAAATGGATTTGTTACATCAAAATCAATGTTTGGAGAAGGAATGAAATTTGTAATTTTGGATGAAGTGGATTACATGACAAAGAATGCACAAACGGCGCTAAGATATTTATTGAACAATTATAATAACCTTGTAAATGTTCGATTTTGTTTGATTTGCAATTATATTAGCAGGATAGATGAAGCTCTGCAAACCGAGTTTGTGCGAATGCGGTTCAATCAACTACCAGAATCAAATATTCTTTGCTTTTTGAAAAAAATTAATATTGCTGAAAAATTAAATGTTGATGAAAATATTTTAGTATCTATTCAGCGCCATTTCAATTCCGACATTCGAAGCATGATAAACTATATGCAAGCAAATCAACATCTTATTCACAATTGTCACGTAATTACAAATACGGTATGGGAAAGCATCACCCAGCTATTTAAATCGCGTGAAAAATCATCTATAATTATTGAAAAACTAAACGAAATAAGTTTATATTATAACATTGAGCGTAAAAATATAATAAAAAATTATTTAAACTACATTATAAGACAACATCCGCATTATATAAATTCGGCTTTTTTAAATTTTATTGAAAATATTGTGCACATACAAGAGTGCAAAACTGAATACTTGCTTCAATTCTTTGTTCTTAAAATAATGACATTAATAAAATAATAAATAAATTATAAAATATAAATTATAATAAAGAGTAATCGTAATATTTTATTATAAAATATATAAAATAAAATATATACAAACCCAATGAACTTGAGTTCAAATTCACAATTGTCTACATTTACAAGCACTGAAAATAAAGGATTACTATGGAGCGTTTTACATGGTGGTGGGAAGTTCAATGGTGTACCTGATGCATCCCTTAAAAAAGTTCAAGTCATGTTTGAAACAACATTGAACGAAATGAATGAAACTTTCCAAAAAACGAATCAATCCATTGATTTGAATGTAATGAATAAAGAAGCTGTATATGCAATTTGTAAAAAATTAGACAATTTGATGGTCGAGGAGAATAAAAAAATAACAACAGACCAAAAAAAACAGCAACAAATTCCCCAACTTGAAACAATATACAGGGCGGAAGATATTCAAAAAGAACGACAGTCTGCATTCAATATGGAACTTAAAAAAAAAGAAGAAGAAATGTCATCAATCATAAAATTAAGAAAACCTGATGAAATTAAATTTTCGGATGATGTTTATGATAAACCAATAGGAAATGATATGGAAAGGTTGCTGGCAGAAACGCTAGCGTCGCGAGAACGCGAATTAGAACAGCTTAATAATTCAACGGGTAAAGAAGATAAGAATGTAGCAGAAAAATGGATAAATCCGAATTTAAATGCAGACTTTCAAAATCATACCACAACAGCAAGAGCAACAACAACAGATGGAAAAAAAAAAGTGAGTTTCAATAATATTCAAACTGAACACGAGCCAACAGCAACAACAGAAGTAGAAGTAGAAGAAAAAAAAGTAGAAGCAACATTAGAATTAAATGCTCTTATGACTAAATTCAAAAAAATAAACACAAATGAAAATACAAGTAAATCCAGTATTCAAAATGGTCAAAATCAAAATGGTCAACTGATACAAATGTCGGAAGATATTGCATTTATTAAGAAAAATATGATTGAGCTTACAGAAAAAATAAACAAACTGATGAATGTTAAATAATGTTTTTAGGTACAAGGCGACAAACAAGTAACAATTCAAGTCTCGACAAATGAAGATAATGATGACTGCACCTGTAATGAATCAGCCGCTGCCAATGAAGATGACGACGACTGTTTTGCCGCCTTTACTTTATTTTTGGGAGCAAGAGATTTCAACGTTGACTGTCTTTTTTCGCATCGTTTAAGAGTGAATTTTTTTACAGAAGCAGGACAATGTACCAGGCACGGAATCGATTTAATTGTTCCTGTCAACTTGTCATAAACTACTTCTTTTGTTTTAACCAATTTTTTCTGTTCTATACTAGAAGTTAGAAAATCATAAAGAGCAACTTTATCTTTACCGCATAAAATATGCTCATTCGCATATATTTCTACAAACATGCTCATCTTTTTCATTTTCATTGATTTATCCAATTTTACCCACTGGTCTTCTTTATTTTGTGTTCGTTCCTTTTCTAAAAAATCATCAATATTTAAATTATGTTTTGTTACTTGTTTTGGACTTGTTTTTTTCAACAACATGGATTTATATTTAATATTTCTTAATTCAACACAGTCGCATTCCTCGCCAACAACATTATCCGCATTCGATTTATCATCATTTGTTTTGGAATTAGATTCCACAATTGTTATTGTCGTCGTAGTATCAGCAGCAACATCTGCGCAACATTCAGAACTTTCAGAAGTCATCATAGAATCTGGATTGCTTGGATTTATTTGTTTTGGTTCACCTTAATATATTTATAAAATAGAGTTTAAATCTATTTTATAAATACTATTTTAGAATCAACTGTAGTTGGTTATAGTTGGTTAATTGAAAAAATGAAGCGGAGATGAAGAAGGTGCTAAACTACCAACACACATGGAATAAGAAAGACGGGAGACAAAATATGCCAAGAAATAAGTAAAGCATCCCATAAACAACCCCAGCAATAAACCAAAGCTAAACTTCTTGGTTAAAAGACTATATAATGAGAAGAGTGTTACAAAAACAAACGTAACATAGAAGAAAATGGAAAATCCATAATAATACAAACAATATTCACGAGTAAGAGGACCAAATAAAGAATTGAACAAATTCATTTTATTTATATATTTATCGTTATATACTTATGAAAATATAATATTTTTTTACTTATTTATTTATTTATACTAAATAAATAAATAATTATAATATTATAATATCAATTGTTGTTATAATTATTTTTGACGCATGGAATCAAAAAAAAATATAAATATCAGTGGTAAAAAAAATATATGTGGATTATTATTAACAAATGAAACTGCTATTGAAACTGCTATTGAAACTGAAACAAGTAGTAACGCACTAAATTATTACAGGAAACGCGCCGCATGTGAAAACTGGAATTTGCCTGACAATTATTTTACATATTCACATCAATTTAACATTATATCAAAATTGTATATGAATTTGGATAATGATGTTATTGAAAATCGAGAAATATATATAAAAGAAATAACTAAAAAATTATCGGGATATAAAAGACAAGATATTGATAAAGGTATTTATTCAAAAAATACATTTATTTCTCTCGAAGAACTAATAGAAAAACTATTATGTTCCAAGTTAAAATGTTTCTATTGTAAATGCGGGTGCGAACTTATTTATGAAAATATTCTTTCTAAACGTCAATGGACGCTGGATAGAATTGAAAATGACGCCGGACACAATGCTGAGAATGTTGTTATTTGTTGTCTAGAATGCAACTTGAAAAGAGGGACAATGGATAGCGGTCGTTTTAAATACGGAAAACAATTAAAATTCAAAAAAGTGGGATAATTAAAATAATTAAATAATTAAATAATTAAAATAAAAATTGATATATATTGTAATCTATTATTATTATAATACAGTACATATAAAAAGGTATACAATGCGTCATGGAAACGGAATTGCAATAGCTGAAAAAAAAAATAATGATAATAATGAAGAGTGGTTTGAGATGTGGATTTCATGGTGGGGGTGGCTATTGTAATCATGTTTCTCTCAAATGAATTACTATTATTTATTTTTTCAAATTAAAATAAATTATTTAAATTGAAAAAAAGGATATAAACCAAACGCATAAAATTAAGTAGTAAACAAGAAATCAAGTTAACTACTAAATCTACACATCCAACCCTAAATATAACAAATGAGCGCATGTATGAGCATTTGTGAAACTGCAACAGCGACAGCAACATTTGCTGCTGCAGGTGTTGTTGAAAATAATGGTGGTGGCGGAAACGGCATATATACCACCCAAAACAATTTACTTCTTAAAAATTTACTGAAGTTTTATGAACAGGGAACTAATTTGGACACCATGCTTAAAATAATTAATGGTCATTCCAAAATATCTCTTCGAATTATCGACTGGTTTGCAACAAATTATGCTAAAAAGTTTTATACAGTTTATACAATCCAAAATACGTCGAGAAGATTCAAAGTATATGTGGATTACAAGTTGAAACTAAAAGCGTACTCTAAAAAGCGTTTTGACCCATTTTGTCGTTGGGATAGAATTACAATTCCGTATAAAGATGGCACCTTTATACAAACAACTATAGGACAGTTGAATTTTTTCAAGTGGGCAATTGAAAATGATGTAGTTCACTGCATTGAAGAAAATTATCAAGCCATTGAAAATGATATGAATTCAAGAAATAGCACATCTAAACATTCGCGCTCATCATTGTCTTCTACATCAACTGCATCTGAAGATTGTGATATTTGCGACACTCAATCGGCGACGACGACAACAACTGAACCAAATTCAAAAGCTGATAAAAATAAAACTCGCAAAAAACGCGAAGAGCTTTCAATATCTGCCACAAAAAGTATTAAAAAGGAAAAGGTAGAAATTGTCGTGAGTTTTGAATGAGAATTTAAATCATGATTCTTCCTTCAGATTTTTTTCCGGATTGCAGGATAAACTCAATTTAATTTATATAAAATTGAATTTATATTCAAAATGGTTAACCTACCAAAAAAAGAAACAAAGGTAATAATAGTCCAAATGATTTCTGTAAAAGCTGTTAAAGGAATAATTGGTGCCATTATAAAGAAATTCCCAAAAAATATAAGAACAAAACTTAAAAATATTAATAAAGCTGGAATATGCGATGTATGTCCCACAAAACGCGTAAGTCAGAATTCAAGAATATCGCTTCCTTATTACATCATTCGCAAATCTGGGTTAACGCTCGACCAACTAAAAACGTACACTAACGGTGTTGTTATTGAAGTTCCATTTCGAGAGTATGAACGAATTCGCAAGTTTTCCGTTGGTGACATAACCAGTAACGACGAACTTGATGAGTACATAATTAATAATATAGGGGGAGAAACAAGCAATCCTGTTGCAGCAATTGTAACCATTAGGAAAGAGGATGGATACTCGGGGTCATCTGTTCAACGTGAAGACCTGGTAAGACTAAAAAATGAAATAGTCGTAAGAGGTTGGGAACCTGTTGCATATAATCCAGAAAAAACCATCAAGGGTAAAAAAAATAAAGGTAATGCGAACTGGTCAGGACACTATTATTATAAAATTTCAGGGGGCTCGCAGCAAAGTTTAAAAAGCCACCCAAATAAAGAACCTCAAATATTCACAACACACAAGGGGTTCATGTCCACAGATAAAATAATAGTTGATGTCATGACTTCATTAGTGTGGCAGATTCTTCACATTTTTGACATTGATAAATTCATTACCACAGAAGATGTATTGAAATACAAGCAAACTCTAGAAGACTATTTGAAGAACACCACATATTTGGGGAAGTCATGTTACGAATCAATGAAAAAGCTTGAAAACATTCGAGATGGAAAGCTCATAAGCCCAATCACGCAAAAGGAAATATCTATAAACGCGTTTGATAAAGAAACTGTTGATGGTGGCTACAAAGATGAAATTGTAGATATAAGCCACGATGATGCGGTAAATAAAAATAATATAAGATTTTGCCCAGAAAATAATGTCATGTTGTCAGATTATTTCCCTGGAAATTTATTTTGGGATACTCATCTCGGAAATATGCAACAACAGTCCTTTACGGTAAAAGAATATTGGGCAGAAATGGATGAAAGAAGCGCGAAACGAAATTCATGGTTGTTGGCGGCATCGGTTGCGCAAACAAATATAGTTGACTAGACCAAATCAATCTCTTCCATTACACATTCATGATTTGTTATATTTTTTATAATACACTCTCGAAATAAATCTTTTCTCAGTTCAAAACCAACTCCAATTCGCCCCAATTTTTGTGCTGCAATTGCGCTAGTAAAACTTCCGGCAAATATGTCCAAAACAATGTCACCGCGGTAACTATAGTAATAAGTGCTCATTGTCGGTATATCCATTGGAAATGGTGCAGTGTGTCCCAGTTTATTTTCTTTTTTATTATTTATCTTTATTACAGGTGACAACTTGTGAATATCTCGTCGCCAATCTTGCACTAGTTCCTTCGGTATTATATTTTCAGCTTGTCGAAACGGATTTTGCGTCATGATGGTTTTTAGCGAGAAGCGTTTCCCGCGGTCAGATTCGCTCTTTTCACAAGTCGGATTTTTGCACTCCCATGAGCGAAGTCCTTTGAACGTGTAGCTGTTGCTCTTTACGACTAAACTGCCACAGTCGTTACACGGGTATTTAATATCTTTCTCCAACCTGTGTTTGTGAAAGATGAGAATGTGTTCATAGCAGTTGCACGAATACTGAAAGAATGGATACGGTTTATTGCCGTTTTTATGCCTGGAACTCTGCACTTCGCCTTTATCCCAAATAATGTCATCCACAAATGTGAATCCGCATTCTTCAAACATGACAATGAAATATGCCGGAAGCGGAATTTTCCTGTTGCCAAATGCATTGATTTTATCCATTTTATCATTGTCAACCACGTCGCTAACATTGAAGACGAAAACGCGATGATTATCCAAAACACGATAGCATTCGGTAATTATTTCGCGCATGTCATCTAGGTACGCTTTCAGGTTTGCCCAAATGGAATACTCGCGTGCATTATAATAGGGCGGCGAAGTCACAATGTGTCCCACTGACTCATTGGGAAGACGTTTCAACCCTTGCAAACACCCACCCCAAACCACCTTTATTTTTTCGGGATTTGATGTTATGTCGTGAAAAAGTCGATAGTCTGTGAAATTTGTTTCCATATTCCATTGTTTTTTTATAACTTCGCGATATGCTTCTATAAAATCATATACATTTCTTTCTCTATTTTCCTTATTATTTTCCTTTTCGTCATTGTAACCATATTTGCGCGTCAACTCTTCAAGCAACTCTTTTGACAGCGTTTCATTCAAAATGTCAATATTGTCTTGAACCAGGTTTGGCACAGTTGTTGCTGGTACCTGTATTATAATTTCATTTTTTGGTTTAGGTTTTATTTTAATTTTTAGTTTTTTTGGATTTGGGTTTGTTTCTTCTTCGTCTTTTTCTATATTCATTCACAACAAGACAACTAGTAACTATTATAAAATTATACATTTATTTCAATTTTATAATAATTTATATTTTATAATAATTTATATTTTATAATAATAAAATAAAAATGGGTAGGTACCAAGTAAGGTAAGGAGGGGTCAGAGGGGAACCTTGGTTCCCCTAAATTGAAAAACTATACATGTCAGATTTAAGCGGGCGGCTTGCAAAAGAAAGCGCAGGGTTTTGGGGCTTCGGTACTGGGATGGTTTGAGGCGTAAACATCAAATCGGCAGGTTTCAACAAAAATGCGCTCTTGCTCGGACCGGCTTGAAACCAATCATTGTATATATCCAAGTTGCCATCGCGCAAAAGCTGAAACGACATTGCCATCGCTTGACACCCAGCCAAAGACGGCGGCATTGGGTCATAATTATTTACCGACATTGAATCATCTGGTATCACTATCGTCATATACTGCTTGTTGAATGTTGTTAGTTCTGTAATGTCTGGACTATTCAGCACATCAAACACTTTTAATATTCTCAAAAATGCATTGCTTGTAAGATTCGTAATCTCATACATTTTTTCAGCACCCGGCTGGTAAAGAAGCGGGATGGCTTCTACAACGATAATAACTTTACCTGCAAATTTAATTATCGGTTCAGCAGAAATATTTTTCCCGCCAAATTCATGATTATATTCCGGCATCAACCTGTCTTTCAAATTTGAACTTATTGATTCAGCCATGCTGTTCAGAACATCAACGTCATTTGTTTTTATTCTAAAAAGCAACAATAGAGGGTCATTCGGATTCGGACACACGGTTGAATTTGTACTAAATGCGTTTGTTGCAATGGTGCTCATCGCTTCATCAAATGGGACAGAGTTGTATGTTTCCTTAATGCATTTGTCATCGCTCAAAGATGTGGAAATGATTGGTTGACCTTTGTACCCATAAACTTCAAAATCTAAACACCTGCATCCCATTTTTATTGCATTTTGAAGAGCACAAGTACTTACATAATCATTTGAAAAATTTCCAGTTGAACAACAATTATAAGCAGTTTTTACGTAATAGTCTCTTAATAAAAATTGTGAAGACGGGTCTGTTGAAGCGGTTGTTATCCAGTTTGAATTTAATGCTGCCGCCTTTTTTTTATTCAAACGTGCGCAACTTTTTGGAAGTAGTGTGTATTTGTAATAAATATAATATGCCATGCACCCCATTATAAAAAAAATTAATGTGCAACCAATGACATGTATCAACATGGTATTGGGAACTTGTGAAACCAAACTTCTTAAAAATAACACTTTACTTTCTAATTTATTTTTCACATCTTCAAAATTATTTTCAGACATACTATATTTTATTAATTTAATATATTCTAAATCTTATATTTTGTATATATAATTAAATTATTATGCAATGGTTAATTACTTATAATTACTTATGATTAATTATTTTATTAAAGAATTTAATTAATAATCAATATTTATAATATTTATATATAAATTGTTTTTAATTATTTAGAATCAATATTCTTATATATATAGTTTATATTATTAACAACAACACATAACACATACAACGAAACTATGGCAGGAGGTTTGTTAAATTTGGTCGCGTATGGAAATCAAAATGTTATATTGAATTCGAATCCTAAAAAAACATTTTTTAAATCAACATATGCAAAATATACAAACTTTGGGTTACAAAAGTTTAGAATTGATTTTGATGGTCAAAGAAATTTGAGAATGAGCGAAGATTCTAAATTTACATTTTACATTCCACGGTATGCAGAATTACTGATGGACACATACCTTGTTGTAACACTTCCAAATATTTGGAGTCCCGTTTTACCTCCCGCAACTTGCAATGAATCGTGGACGCCTTATGAATTCAAGTGGATTGATAATTTGGGAACACAAATGATTAAAGATATTACAATATCGGTTGGGGGGCAAACGCTTCAAAAAATTACAGGCGGTTATTTGCTGGCACTTGTTCAGCGCAATTTCAACGGAACAGAGCGCGACCTTTATAATCGGATGACCGGAAATATACCGGAAATGAATAACCCTGCATATTATTCCGCAAACAATGGAAAATACCCAAATGCGTTTTACAATTATACAAACAATCCAGCAGGAGTTGAGCCATCCATACGATTTAGAAAACTTTACATTCCCATAAATGCCTGGTTTTCAATGAGCAGCAAAATGGCATTCCCCCTGGTTGCACTGCAGTACAACACGCTTCAAATTGACATTACGCTTCGCCCAGTAAGAGACTTGTTCGTAATTCGCGATGTTTCAAATGTAAACACGGGAGAGGAAACGTTGCCATCTTACTTCCCTGAATATACAACGCCAAACTACATTCAACCTAATTTTAACGATAATTTACAACAGTTTCATCGATTTATACAACCACCTCCCAACGTTGAACTCAACTATGGTAACTCAACTCGAAGCGACTGGAATGCAGACATTCATCTCATGTCGACATATTGTTTCCTCTCTGCAGATGAAGCCAAACAATTCGCATCCATGCCTCAACAATACCTCATCAAGTCTGTTTACGAGTGGAATTATGAAAATGTTACAGGAAGTCGGCGAGTCTGGCTGCAAAGTACTCTTGGAATGGTGAGCAGCTGGCTGTTTTATTTTCAAAGAAGTGACGCTTATTTGCGAAATGAATGGAGCAATTATTCAAATTGGCCTTATAATTATAAACCGGTCCCGTTGATTCCCGCTCCAAACGAATTAATCCCATGCCCGTGGACTCCACCGCCTTGCGACGACTCATCACTCGTTGGATGCTACGGTCCCGGGTGGAATCCCGTATTAAATGAACCCACTGGACTTTTTATGACGCAGTCATTTAGCGTCGAAAACCAAAAGGACATTTTGTTAAATTTGGGAATTTTATTGGACGGAAAATACAGAGAGAACATTCTAGATGCAGGCGTCTATAACTACCTCGAAAAATACACAAGCAGTCGCGGTTCTGCTCCCGATGGGCTTTATTGTTACAATTTTTGCCTAAATACTGAGCCTACAGAATTTCAGCCATCGGGTGCGATTAATGCGAGCAAATTTTCGACGATTGAACTTGAATTTACCACATTTTATCCGCCATTGGACCCCAGTGCAAATTTCTTGACAATTTGTGACCCGGAAACAAATGTTCCAATTGGCGTGAATAAGCCAACGTGGAGAATTTATGACTATAATTATAACCTGACAATTTTTGAAGAGAGATTCAACATGCTTACATTTGTGGGCGGAAATTGCGGACTCATGTATGCAAGGTGAAAATTAAATAATAATATTATAATAAAAAAACATTTAAAATTTTTTTTATTCATTTCATCATCGAAGTTATCAATTTTATATACTCTGGGTCTATATTCGGATTTTTGTCAGGATGGTATTTCTTGCACAATCGTAAAAGACAATTACGGTAGGTTAAATTCGGAAACTTAATTTGCAACTCTTGTATTTCTTTGTCTAATAATTCATGCCGTTTCCTTATTTCTTCGTTCCGAATCATTTCCTTGATGCGTTGTCTTTCTTCTGCACGTTGCATTTCTTCAGCGAGCCGTCTTTCTTCAGCACGTTGTTTCTCGTTTTCTTGTTCTTTTTGTTTTCGTCTTTGCTCTTCTTTTTCGCGTAGTTTATATTCTTCTAGTTCTTTTTGTTTTCGTCTTTGCTCTTCTTCACGACGCATTTGTTCATTTTCTTTTCTACGGGCAATCTCTTTCAGACGTTCTTTTTCTTTGCGCTCATTCATTTTTTGTTGTTTATATTCCTCTTTTCGTCGTTCTTCTTCTTCAAAAAGTTTACGTCTCATTTGAAAGTCATCGTTGCGTTGATTTTCAATTTCCATTCTCTGTTCCTCTGAGAGTTTCCTGAGTTTTTTATTGGCCTTCCTTTCTTCTTTATTTTTTTGCTCCGTTAAACCATGAAACATCTGCGCGTGATTTTATTTTCGATACATTATATTACACATATATAATAAAAAATATTTCAATTTAATATTTAAAAATAAAAATTAAATGTGTTTGTTTTATTGCTGAATATTAATACTTATTAGATTATAAATATTCATTTATATATTCATATACATTCACATTCAACCATTTTAATTCATGGGAGCAAATAACTCAACATTTAAATTAAATTACGAAGATGTGCAAATGGCATGCAAATATTCTTACAATAGTAACAATAATGATGACAACGACAACAATAACAATAAGTATGCGATAATAAATACACTTGACCTTGTCTACCAGACATGTTTAATTCCAAATACAATTCCAATAGCCGAAGAAGAAGAAATTGTAAATGATATTATAACAAATTCAAAAAAAACAAAAATAATAATTTATGGATTAAATTCGAATGATGAAAAAGTGTATTCGAAATATGAACAACTTGTTAAATTGGGAATAAAACATGTCTACATTTACAATGGAGGAATGTTTGAATGGCTGCTACTTCAAGATGTGTATGGTCGCGAGTTATTTCCAACAACTTCGAGAGAATTAGATATATTAAAATATAAACCTCGAAAAATTCTTGACATTTTATTTATCAAAATGTAAAAAGGATGCATGTCCAAATTTTACCAAGCTCATTCGGTCTTCTCGAGAATCTTTATACGCCGACGGTGTCTGGTGGTACCAGCTATAATAATCCTCCGCATCCCCAGACGAAGAAATTTTCGATTGACTGCCATCGATGTAAGTTTTCAAACGGTGCATCACTCCAACTATTTTTGAAGCGCGCAAGCTGTTAATAAAATGGTAAATGTCCGAACTGTATTCATATGCATCTGCATCCACATCTGCATTTAAAATAAGCGTCGGAATTGTAATTTTTGAAGGAATAAAGTTCAACCATTCATCATGATATTTGTTACACTCTTCCAAGTAATCAAAACTAATATTTTCTCCCGGCCTGTTTCTTTTCTGAATTCTCTTCATGCACACTTCTGTGCTTGCTTTGAAATATATGATGCACGATGGCTCAACTTCTTTTGCAAATTCATCAAACCATCTTGTGTAAATATCGTATTCATCTTTTTCAATTTTTCCAGAATGATAAAGCATTTTTGCAAACACGTGTGCGTCTGTCAAAAGACAGCGCTCTGTAATAATTAGTTTTACTTTCGGAGTTCTTAACGCTTGCCTTATTTTTTGCAGCCTGGTGATGTATGCCATCATTTGAAACCTGAATGCAAATCGTTTGACATCTTTATATAAGTTTGTCAAAATGGGAACACCGTTCTCATCCTTGATTTGTTCCCACTCACATGTTGGTTCGTCGACAAATATTATAGAATCATCTGCTGTTGTTTTCTTTTTTTTCAGCGACATTATATATTCTTGCAATTTCGCCTTGCCTGTTGTTTTTCCCGACCCGATATTTCCATCAATCGAAACTATTAAGCAATCCGATGTTGCTGCTGATGACGACTTTGTTGTGCATGTGGACAGTGAAGCAGAAGCGCCCATTTTTTAACAGATATAGTGTATAATATTATAATTTATTTATATTTATAACATTATTCAATTTTTATTAAATTAAAAGTATGATAAATAAAAAATTGATTATAATAAACATCTAAAAAGAAATAGTTATATAAGTTTAACCACCATACCTCCAGAGTCATTGAACATATATTGAAAATGCAACAAGAAAAACCATTAATAAAAAAATCAAAATCAACCCAAACCACTCTCACATTATTAGATGTTGACAAAATGATGAGTGTCGCATCAATCACATGTCCAGATGGATGTGATGACAGGCCTAACGAGGAAGACGAGGAAGACGAGGAAGACGACGACTACAATGATGCATCAGATATGGAAATAGAAGAACCAACTTTATCAGATGATGACATGGGTTTGTTACACGAAGAGGCATTGTTTTTAATTGACGAATTTATCAAATCGAATCCTCTTTTATTCAGCAATCCTGATTTTGAAACTATTGTGTATGACCACGTGCAATCCATCTTGCATTTTTCTATCAATTACAGAAAGTACGACGATGACAATGCCTTCGACAATGATGACCAGGATTGTAGTGAAGATGAAAACGAAACAGTCATGTCGTGTCAAATTGACGAATTAATAAATGTGGCAATGCACGACTATTTCAAATTTATTCGCCCTCATCGTTCATACAAGTATTCATTTATAAGAAAGTCTCTCAACTTGGAAAAAATGAAAAAAAAAATAGAATTCTTAGAGTCGCTTTATCAGCCAGAGCAAAAAACAGAAGAGTGGTATTCACATCGTCACGGGCTAATTACAGCAAGTTCAGTTTGGAAAGCGTTTGGTTCGCCGTCGGTTCAAAATCAGCTCATATACGAAAAATGTATGCCATTTGACCCGACAAAATACAGTCGCGTAAATACAGAATCATCTTTACATTGGGGTCAAAAATATGAAGTGCTTTCAAAACAGCTATATGAAGAAATAAACGGCACAAAAGTTCAAGAATTTGGGTGCATTCGACATCCAAACTCAAACTATTACTTTATCGGAGCTTCACCTGATGGAATAAATGTGTGTCCGTTGTCACCGCTTTACGGTCGACTGGTTGAAATAAAGAATGTTGTATCTAGAGAGATTAATGGAATTCCAAAAGAAGATTATTGGATTCAAATGCAAATTCAAATGGAGGTTTGCAATTTACCGGAATGCGACTTTGAAGAAACTAAATTTACTGAATATGAAGATGAGGATGCGTTTAATGCGGACTCGGATGAAACAAATGATTCTTTAAAATGGAATTATAATTTGAATGGAAAAAGACGAGGGGTTATTGTATATTTTGCGAAAGATGAGAAACCATTTTATCAGTATGCTCCATTAGACATTACAACCAAGGTGGAATTTGATGCATGGTTTGAAGAAACAGTAAACACGCATGACAAGCTCACGTGGATAAAAAACATTTACTGGCGACTTGAAGTTTACAGCTGTGTGCTTGTTTTGCGAAATAAGGAATGGTTCAAAAATGCAGTCATAAAAATAGAAGAATTATGGAAAATAATTGAAAATGAAAAACAAACAGGATTTCAGCACAGAGCCCCTAAACGAAATGCGAATTCGAATGCAAAAAAAGAATATAATTCGGAAGTGGTGATGGGAACAACACAAAAAGTGTGTCACCTCGATTTAAACATTTAGGGGAG
>Ga0315293_10001067_pt1 | contig 26522 bp, 45 predicted proteins | sample YL17G13_20_MG_FD_203071 | JGI IMG/M metagenome (GOLD analysis project Ga0315293, IMG submission 203071) | Sediment microbial communities from Yellowstone Lake, YNP, Wyoming, USA - YL17G13_20 | ecosystem: Environmental > Aquatic > Freshwater > Lake > Sediment | place: USA: Wyoming | collected...
ACGTGCTGGGGACGGGGTCGGATCCTGGAACGAGCGGCTTGGTTTTCGGCTTGATGAGCCCTGCGCCCGTGAACGTCATGCTGTCGCCGACCTGGCCTGCCCACAACTCGGCAGTCGCCTCGCCGCGGAATAACAATCGAGGGAAAAGCGCATCGTGGAAGGCACGCTCAAGGGTGTTCTCCTGAACGATTGCTCGGATTTCTGGCGATTGAACAATAATTGAAAAATCAGTCATGACTCGTCCTCGTCTTGTGGTTTGTTAGACTTCCCCGTTTGCCGTCATCGTTCCGGCGAACCCTTGTGTGACCCGCAAGACGAAGACGTGCTCTCAAATATTAAGCTTCAATCCCTGAGAAAGAAGATGCTCTCGATATTCTTGTGGGTTCATTTTTCGAGCATCTTTTTTCCCTAGTACCGCTGCGGTTTGTGTCAGCGTTCCAGGCTTGGGCGCATTGACATTGCTGCTCCCATTTCCCGTTGTCGCCGGCCGAACCACTTCGCTAAACAAAACTGGGTGTGACTCTCTCAGACTCGAGAAGTATTTCCGTTCATCGAATTTCGCTTGGTCTTGTTCGCTCAAACTCTCGACGTGTTTGGTCAGCATCCGAATCGCGACTTCGACCGAGACATCGTCTCTGATACCAGCCGTGAACGCCGCCGCCATCAAGGCCATCTCAGCGTCTTTTGCCTCGAGGCGTTGCTCGAGATCTTTTCGAGCTCGTGACTCTTGGCTCAATCTTTGATTCTGTGACTCATAGGTTTTCTGCCACTTGCTGCGCTCTTTGAAGAGTTGACTCGCCTCTTTGTTGCTCTCGGGTTTGCTCTTATCCGAATCCACTTTCTGAACTTCTTGTCGTGGCGGTTGCGCTTTGACTTTGCCGCTCTTGACGCCTTGAATCAGCCCCTTGAATTCATCGACGCTCGATAAGCCGAGCTCTTTTACAATTGAATCGATTGCCTCTTTGCGGCCCTTTTCGCGTGCGTCATCTTTTGCTTTTTTGAATGCGTGTTGCGGAACGATAAAATTCTTTCCGTTCCCGGTCGTCGAGAATTCCGACTGTTGCCCGTTCCCATTTTGCTTTTCCGATTGCTCGGTCGGCATCGGTGGCTGAATAGGATCGATTGATACTGGTGCGCCGAGCGGTGGTGAACCGCTTGTCTGAACCTCTTGCGTCCCATCTAGCATGTCGTGTCCTTGTCTTGGGGTATCCCGTCTGTATTCACCGACTGTTCACCGCCGTCGTCACGTATCTGCAACGACAGAATGACCGCCGACTATTTCAGAGCGCGATTCCGCCTTTTGGGGTGATTCGGCTCTCGATAGTTTGAGAGCCTACGGTTAAACAACTTTATACAAACTTAAACAAACGCATTGTATAAGTGTGGATAAGCGAGCAACTCTTATACGCTGGCGAATTTTTCGGTCAGTGCAACGACAGTGTTGGGCACGTAGCGAATGACTGCGCGGGTGACTGTATTCGGGAAGGTAATCGTCTTGCCGTCGACTGAGAGAGCCGCGATTCCAACTGCCGTCGAGGCGCCGCCGGGAGGAAGAAGAGGAGTCACAGCGGAGTCGCCCGCGAGATAGGTTCCGACGCTGGCGCCGGTTCCCGAGGTGACAACACGAGCACTCTGAACAAGCAGGGCGCCGTTGCCTGGAATCGTCACGCCTGCAACGCCTGTGATCGTGCCCGTGTCATATTCGACGGCCGTGAACATCGTGCCGAGGTCGATCTTGGCGAGCGCGTCAGAGATCTTGTTGGGGTTGGCTTCGTTCAGAACATTCTTTAGGGTCTCGACAACGGTGGTTGTAGTTGGCATTTTTGCTCCTTAAGGATTGGTTACGCTTTCTCGCCCAGAAAAACTTTTACGGTTGTTGCGGTCGCCAAAACACGAGTGAGATCGATTGCCGTGATCGGAACCGTTTGCGACATCAGAATCAAAAATGAGTCGAATGGAATTGCCTGCGTCGTGCCATCCGCGCTTGTCAAACGCGCTTTAACTTTGCCGCCGAGCGCTTTCAAAATTACCACATGCGCATTGACAAGCGTTCCGAATGGAACCGCAACCGGCGTATCGACCGAGAGTGTTATGTCCGAGGGTTGTTTGCTCTTCAACGCAAGCGGCTCATCAATCGGCGTCGCCAACGAAGGGTCGAGCGACGTCAACGAGAGCGGCGTGACGGTATAGCTGCCGGATAAAACGAATTGGTCGGCCATCTCAACTCACGAAAAAAGGTTCACAGCAATCAGCCCGGGCCAATCTTAAAAGGCGAGGGGTCGGGGGCCTTCGGCAACGAAGCCTGTGGAAGTTTTGATTCGGTGTCTTTGTTGTCGGCAACTTCGTCTTTGTATTTCCCATAGCGCTCGTCGAAAAGCTCGGCTGCGCTTTTCTGAGAGGCGGCACCAGCGTTTGCGAATTCGACCCAGAGGGGTTGGTCAGGCATTGGCGTTCTCCTATTGGTGTTTCGTGCGCTCGCTATTACTTTGTCGCGCCGAACGGTGAAGGCGGACTCGGCAAGGCTGGCGTTGTAGGGGGTGGTGGAGTTTTTACTTCCGAGTATGATCCCATCGCGGAATCGTAAACGTTGACGACTGATTTCTGACTCGACTGCTCGGCCTGTTTTGCAAGCTCAATTGCACAAGGCATGCGTCCCTCCCCCGCTCAAACTAAAAAGGCTTCTTCTGAAAACTGTTTTGCTTGTCGACCATCGGCGGAATGTTTTCGGCATAGTGACCGTGCGGCGCTTGCGCCATTCCCGTCGTCAGCATCTCGCCGCATTGCGAACAAATGGGCGCGTCCTGACCGAAGCCTTCTTTGGCCGTTCCGAGTTCGAGTGCTCGTGTTCGCGGTGTCCTAATCGTTTTCACGCCGGGATGAATCGCCATTGCGTCCTCTATTTCTTGATCTCAAACGGCAGGTTACTGTGTGTCAGCGGTCGAGATTCAAAATCTTTCCACACGATCATTCCAGGTTCACCGGGGGCGAGTTCTTTCGATGGTTGCGATACGGGGTCTTTTAACGCCGGTCGCATTTGCGCATCAAAAGGAGATTCGACAGAAACTTTTTTTGAATCTCCCGCCCCTTTGAAATTGAATTCAATTCCCATATCGCTGACTCTATCCACAAATACAACCAGAGCGCAAGTACTCGTCACGCCACTTTGCCGCCGATACGTTTGTACACGTGTGCGATCAATAGATAAGGGTCATTGTGTTTCATGCCTTCACCCTCTGGATCGACCGCGTCTTTAGCGTCGTTCCACTTGTCTTGATCTTCTTGTTCGGTAACCCATTCGGGGAAATCGTCGAGCGCGAAATCAAATCCCTGCATCTTCTCGACGAGCTCTTCGTCGGGATTTCCATCATCGATTTTCTTTGCTTCCTCTTCGACGATGGCCGAATAATCTTTCTCTTCTTCCTGCTCGCCCTCTTCTTTTTCCTCGGGCTCCTCGACCTTGGGATTCTCTTTCGCGTCCTCGTCGGCCTCAAACTTTTGTTTCGCCTTCATGGGGAATGGCGGCTTCTTTTTATTCTGCTGAATGAACGCGTTCATTTTCTTTGCAGGAATTGGCATTTGTTTTTCCCCTTTAACGGTCGGTCAAAAGATAACAGCGAAACGGTACACCAAAACAATCTGTCGAGACAAGAAGTCATACGGCGATCTTCTTTTTGAATCTGCCGAGCACATCGATTTGTCGCTCTCGATAGTGCTCTTTCAAATGTTGCGAGTGAGTCGTGACAATCAAATTCTCGAGACGGTTATCCCAACACCTGCCATTCTTATGATGCACGTCTTCTTCGGTTTTCAATTTGCGTCCGAGATGACACTCCATCATGAAACGATGCTCCAAAATATATCCGCGTCGGCCAACCAAAACCTCGACGTACCCATCGTCCCGAATTTTGTATTTCCGTTTCGGGTGCCGTTGTCGAATTGCGTGCCGCAAAACTTTTAGAAATGACGGCCCCAATTTCGCCGGGCGTTTCCTCATAGCGCGGTTGCACGCTTTCCGTTTCGCCAAACCCAACCAGGAATTCCCCAGTCTCGTTTCCATGGCGACACAACCGCGCGGTCGTTCGGTCGATTGGGCGGGAATGCCCACTCTTGACCTTGCAATGATTCGGGTATCGCTTCGCCTTTCGGTGTCGCGGGCGGCATGAAAAACATTTCTCCGACGCCCGCGACCTGCCCGTGCATTGCGAGTGAATCGATTGCCACTCTATCGTCATACGGGTTCCCGTCCTCGTCGACCATTTCCTCCCACTGCATTTTCATTCCGGGAACTTCACGCGCTGTGTCTTCAATAGCGTCTCGGTGCGAAGCATTGTATGCCCACGCTGTTTCTGTACGGACTATTCTTTCAGCCTGCCACCACTCGCCCTCGATGGCGGGGAGCACACGCCCGATTGCTTGGTCTTGATTCTCTCCCGTGAGCAGTGACATGGCGAGCTCTCGCTCAACCGCCTTCACGGTCTGTGCGCCATGTTTTGCCATGCTGCTCTGGTGCATGCGAAGCAAAGAGGTCTTTCTTTTGTCGATGATTCCATAGAACCTCGACGCTTCTTCGAGGGGCAATTCAATCGTGGCGCCCGTGAACTTCTTCTCGAGTCGCCCAACGTCCTTCAAGAGCCCGCTCACCGCTTCTTTCTGCGCCTCTCGCGTGACCGACCCGAGCTCGGCCGCCATCTTCGCCGATAGCGTTGCTTGCCCGTCTGTGATTTGAGCGAGTGCGAACCGCATTTGATGCGTGGTGAAAGTGTCCGCGCCGCGACCTAGTTGAGCTCTGAGCTTCGCCTCTTGCTCTATCGCGGCCTCGTGATACATGCGACTGAGAGGGAATACGCCTCGGCGCATAGAGAGACGGAGGAGTCGTTGCCGATGCTCCTCCATCACTTGCTGATAGTACTTTTTTTTCGCCGATGCCACGTGCCCCTCTTACTCTGAGAAAAGACGATGGAAGAAGTTTGCATCGACCGCGAGTTTACCGGGAAGCAATCGCAATGCGGCGAGTGTCAAAGCTGCGCTTCCATCAATTGAGAAATCACCGAGTGTGTTAGTACCGGCAGTGAATGTTGACGAAACGTGAACCTGATTGAACGCGCTATCGCCCATTCCCGCGCCAACCATATTGACTCCCCATCCGGCGTTTCCGCTCATATCTGTGGTGCCTAACATAGAGATATGGTTATGCGGCGTAGAGATACGAATTGCGTCGGCGAGATTGTTAATAAGCTTTGAAGCACCTGCAACAGTAATTTTGTTTGCGCCTTTGCAACTAGAGCTTGTAATGTTGACGAAATAAGCCATATCAATTGCCGCCTGAACGCAAGCGGATATTTCAGAATCAACTAACCCTATACTATTAAACGCTTGATAAAGGGCAATTCCATAACGGCAATCTCTAATTATAATTCCAGAACTACCTGCAATTCCCCCCGTGACTATTGCGTTCTCGCAATAGACGCCACATCCTTGAACGCCTGTCGACGATTTCCACCCCTCAAGTATCGTATTCGTATGCGCTATTAAAGTTGCACCTTTTGTAATTTCAACTGCACGCACGCCCGTTAAAGATCCCGGCCATATAAAACAGCCAGCTAAAGTTAAATTACCCGTTCCCCTCAATTGAATTCCGTATGTTCCAGTAGCAGGTGCAACCGCGTCGACAACACACGAGGTGAAACTAGCGGCTCCGCTTATTGTCAATTGAATAACGTTCGAGTTGGTAGTTTTGCCGCGAAATAAACAACTGGTAGAAACAACCGCCAACAATCCTGTGCTATTTAACGCGCCAAAACTTCCAGTGTTGCTGGCAACAAACTTTAGATTTGTAAGAATGACCGCGCCGCCATTTGATGCCGCTCTTGATTCTGGAACACGAATTGTAATCGGCGTTCCGGGGGATGGCTCAATGCTGACGGCCTGCGTGCAAAGCTCAAATGTCTGTCCATTAAATGCCGTGACAGTTGTATTTGAAGCGGTGATCTCCAAAGTGTCTATTGTGTTTGACGCAATCGGAAAATATTTTCCTGACTGCGCGCCGCTTGTGACTTTGACGAATTTCCCCTTTAGGTCGTTCACCGTCCAGCCGGCGGCGGCCATTGTTATGAAGCGCGTGCTAACGCTTGTGAACGTTCCAGATTGCACACCCGTTGCCGGGGTAATCAAACTCCAATCAAGACCGATGAGGCTCAACAAAACACCGGGGGCCTGAATATGCGTTGTGATCTTGATTTCCTCAACATAGGTGCCCGCTTTGATATTGATTGTGAAATTGTGACTGAGCACGTGAGGTATGAGAGCGATCGCCGCGGCGATTGTTTTAAATGGCGCTAGAACCGTTCCTGCATTCGCATCGTTTCCGAGAACCGTATCGACCCAATATGTTGCGTCCGCCTGCGACGCTATCTGTGAAGTGGTGAGAATCCCAGAAAGCTGTGTCGTCGGAAGTTGCCCCGAGACTCTCGACGTCGGAAGGTTACCATCTGTCTGTGAAATCGGTAATTGTCCCGAGACTCGTGTCGTCGGTAGATTGCCCGACGTTTGCGTCAATGGAAGATTGCCCGATATCTGCGAGACGTTCACGGGTGGATTCTGTTGCGTCGAGATCGGATTGATTCCAACACCGGGAACGGCAGTGATTTTCAAAATGCTATCGACGACCTGCGCGCCGCCGAGATTGGCAACGATATTTGCTTCGGTATCCTCGAATACAATTCCTTGTCCTGGGCGTAAAATTCCATAGTAGGGGTAGGGAAGCGATATCGCGGCGCCGGAAATGTTCGTGATCATCATTGCCATTTGCGTGTCTCCTATCGTGAGTTTATGGAAGTGCGCCTATCCTGTTCTCAGCCATCGCTCGTTTTTTGCGCATGCGTTCAACCAATAACGGGTTCAAATTCCAACAGCGCACGCTGGTTTTTAAATCGCGATTCCATCGTGGGAGTTGATCTTCTCGAAGCCAAAGACGCTCGGACAAATATGTGCCATCTCGATTTTTAAATCCTCTATTTTTTACTTTATACCAAACCTTCACCCATCCTGCGGGAGCACTACGCTCCGTTACCGCGATGAGCGATTCTTGTTTGCTCGCCCACTCCCAGAATTGTGCATGATTGAAATCGCTTTTACACCCGACGCTGTATGTGTCTTTGTACGGCGGGTCGCAGTAGATTAAATCTGCGCTTATACCGGCAGTTAAATAATCAGAGAACTTGAAAATCACATCTCGAATCTTTGGCGCCAACTTGATTAACGTATTGCGCGCGTACAACGCGAAGTTTTGTTTAGCTGATTTGTATGTATATCCACACCATGCACTGCCTCTAAAACTACAACCAAATTTTGCAACCGCCGTGCATGGGTCGAGTGGATCATTTTTCTCTCGTAATTGACACCGCATTCGCTCTGTCACAAGAGGTGGCTTCCAACCTGTTTGAACTGCCTGTAATAAAATGATCATCGACTGCTCAAGATCTGACCCGTAGCGTATCCATGACGGCGGCATCTCTGCAATTACCGATGCCGCCCCGACAAATGGCTCCCAATAACTCCTCGTCGTTTGCGCGGCAAAGAATCTCGCAATCGGTTTTGCCACTGTCGCTTTGCCGCCAAGGTACATCATTTATCGCCCTCGGGCGTGACCTGCGAAGAGTCGACGCCTTCCTCTCTCGCCTCTTCGTGAACGTTGTCATGACAGCTTGCACAGATAGTGACAAGGTTCTCGGGCGTGCTCTTGTGCCCCATCTGGCTGAGCCATTTCGATTTGACGATGCCGCCCTTATGGTGCACGCCGATGTTTTCTTTTCCGCCGCAAACCTTGCACGTGTATTTGTCGCGTCGCATCACTCCCAGTACTAGCGACGAGGAGAGCCCGCCTTCGCCGTCCGACTCGAGAGTCGTTCCCGCTTTGGCTGCTTCTTTGCGAATGCTGGCGAGCGCCTTCTCTTCTTCGGGCGACGTTTTCTTTTTGCTCTTCACATACTGTGCAAGTTCTTTGCTCATGCGCCCTCGCTCAATTGTGTCGCGACCTGTTCGGTAATAGTTTCCTTCGGTCCTTTGTCGATCTCAACTAAACACCACGATGGCGCTTTCGCCGCTTCGACTTCGAGCTCTTTCTCGCAACTCTTGCACGCGTAGGCGCGCCCCATCGCAACGAATTTGCCATAGGTGAAATCGACCATCGGCACTTGCCCATCATTCTCGCGGGCGAGTTGCAATAGGAATTGTGGCGAGCGGCGAGAGACCTCTTTGATATCGCCGAACGTTCGCACGCAAACCTCAGCGGGCGCCCCACATTTATCGCAGGCGCGACCACCGAAAGCGTATTTGATATGCGCTTCCTTCGGCGTCATCTGCCCGCCCATAAAAGTTTTGAGGTGATACGTCTTGCCCTGCCTCTGTCGTTTGACTGCCATGATTTTTTTCTCCCTTACGACTGGTGCACTACTCTCTCTCCCCGTACACATGACCGATATAATCCCACGCCACCGAGAATGGACCAACCCCAAATCGAATCGCTCTGTCATCGATGAAGAGGTCGACGCTCGGCTTCCCGCCCGCGCCATCATCGATTGCGTCAAACACTCCTGGTAAATATCTCGAGATGAAGTCGAGCATTTGTTTCGCGCGCGCTTGATGAATCGGCAGACTGCTATTGCGCCACCACTCGAAGTTGACTTTCTTTTTGCCGGCCTTGACGAGCGGGTCGAGCGAAGGGTCGACGAGCAACGCACTGCTCAACCGACCCGACCACAAAATCAAAAGATGCCCCGCCGCTTTGAGCTCGAGCAATGCCTCTCGCGCGCCGGGATTGAATTGCAACGGCGACTCGAAATCGTCGTACGCGCGATCCTGATTGACGATGACGCCATCGAAGTCGACCGCAATGATCATCACATCTCCTGAACGACTGGGATCTCAATCGATGATGGAATTCTAAAACTCTGAGGAACGCACGCGTGAACGACCGCGATGAATAGCGCATCTTTTCGTCGGTCGTTCTCAGTCAACATCGAGTACGGGAGAATCGACGGATGCTCTTTCTTTGCGGCGTTGCTGACGATGCCGTATTTCCAACCGTCCTTTTCTTTTCGATGCAGCCAATTCTCATGCGCGCGCTCGGCAAGGGAAACACCGGGATTCTCGAGCAAGAAGATGACGCCTTCGATTGTCGCTTGTCTCAACCAATCGGGAGCGTCCTCCCATCTCGGTAAGGTTGTCTCGCCGATCACCTCTCGATAGGCGCGATTCGTCTCGTGACAAATCTTTGCGATATGCTCGACGTTCATCATGACATGTCTCCCGGCGGCGGCTCTTGTAGCTCTGAGGGTCGAATATCAATCGCGTTAATGATCTCACTGGCGGTGCTTTCTGAGAACGACATTGGGAACGCCCCGGTAATGACGGAGACAGCGGCTTCTCTCGAGAGCAATCCTGATTGAACGGACATGAGAATCTGCAAGAGACTGGCGATCTGCGCGCCGTTGAGAGCGGTCGATTGAATGTCCTTCTCGATCTCCGCTTCGTGTGTCTCTGGTTTTTGCGTTGACAATTCCTGAGTTCTCATGTTAGGCATTCTGCCTAACATCATGTTCTCGAGTTCGGCGTCTTTCTCGAACCGCTCCGACTTCAACTTCTTCAACATTCCCTGCGCATCTTCGATATGGAAATACTCGGCGACGAATTTCGTCGCGTGCTCATCGTCGATAAGCCCACTCATTTTTGCATTGCCCGCTGCACTCGTCGCCGCTGTGACGTCTGTGAGAGTCGGGTCGAAGTACTGTGGCCATTGCAATTTGAGAGAGTAATTCGGACCGGCACCGAGCACGCGCGGCTTCTGAATCGAGACACCGTTCTCGTTTTTCGTCACGCTCGGCGGGAGATTGATGGTCTGTTTTAGGACCGACCCGTCCTCTTGCACGCTCCCCGCGCCGAGTTTCTGAATCGCTTTGATCATGTCGAGGATGAGAGGCTTCACGCCACGTTCTCCGTACTGCTCACGCATGACGTCGGCCTTGGCGAGCATGCTCGAGAACGCTCTCTCGATCTCTGTCGCCGTGCGCTGTGACTGCTCGGGGTGCTCTAGCACGCACTGTGCGACCTCGAGAGCGTGCTTGCGAAGCATTTCGATCTTGCTCATTGCGATCTCGATGCCCTGCCCTGTGATCTCGAGGTACTTCGCATCGCCGTTCGGAATGTGAAGCGCGTTATCGCTTCCCTTGATGATCTCGTCCATGCGAGCGACCGAGGTAATCACGAGGGTAGGATCGCAATTCGCCTGCGTGCCTTTTAATCCGCTCGACATGAGCGCATCGATTGCCTCGATGAGCGGATAGACGCCCTGACAATCGGGGTCGCCATCGATATCGTCTTGCACGGGCAAGTTCTGCACCCATCGCACCGGGCAGAAACCGAAACCGTGAACGACTTCTTTTCGCGCGAGGTTCTCCCAATCGGGCTCCTCGCCATCGTCGACGGGCACGGGCTCCCAGAGCACGTCCGATGTTTTCGTGATGACGCGCCGATACCAGAAATCAATTGGCTGCCTGATTCCCGTTCTCGGGTCGAGAATCTCTTTCGTGAACATGTGTCGCTTCTCGATCGATTTGAGCACGAGCTCGAGCTCGTCTTCAAAGTCCGGGATCATCCAACGCGGGTCGTGAATCTCGATTCGAGGAAGCCCATCGATAAATTGAAACCCGATGACGACCGTCCCCATCGCGCCCCCGTACTCGCGGGCGAGCATCATGAGCGGCCAAAGGCGCGCCTCTTCGACCAATGCGCCGACGAAGTCCTCGGTGAGCGGATCGCCCTCGATACGAATTTGAGGGTGATGACGCTCTGAGAAAAGCAATCCCGAGAATCTATCGACGATGACTTTTGGGAGAGCGTAGGGCGCGGTTGGCTTTCTGAACTTGTTCGGCATCGCGCTTGTCGACATCGATTGAAAGCCGGGCGGGAGAAATCCTTTTGTCGCTATCGCCTCGATCTCGATCGGGTCGATGACCTCGTTGCCGTTCCAGTCGCATTTCCTCGTATCGTAATGCTGGCATCGATACCAGGCCCACAACCAATTCAATTCTTGCTGACGCGGCGTCAGACCGAGTCTCGCGATTCTCTGATTGGTGACTGCCTGCGCGGCGCGATCGCCGAGTCGCCCGCCGAGTTTTTGCGCGATCGCTCCCACTAGTCTGCTCACTCGGCCCATATCGACGCGGGTTGCGCTGCTCATGTCGGTTGCCTTTCTGTGGGCACTCGATACCGCAGGCCCTTGATTTTCAATTTCGCGAGTTTGACTCGAATGAGATCGCGTTTGAGTTGCGATTCGTAGTCCGTGAGCACGGTGCCTGAGAGATGATCCATTTCGTGCTGGATCGAGATCGCCAACGCCCCATCGCCCCCGATCTCAATTGCGTGACCGTCTAGACCAACGCCGGATAACGCTACAACGCTCGCCCTTTTGATTTTTACGGCGTGCTTGGGGAAAGATAAGCACCGCTCCTCTGAAATCAACTGAGCCCCGTTTAGGAGCTTGAGCGAGGGGTTGACGATTGGAATGATTTCCTCGACGTCCGCCTTGCCTTCTGGCTGGCTGTGCTTGACTCGGATCGCGATGACGTTCACGAGCTCGCCGAATTGCGGCGCCGACAATCCCGAGCCGCCGAAACAAGCGAGCGTCTCGACGAGATCGGCCATGAGCGCGCGCAACCAGCAAACGTTTCCCTTGCGCAATAGGTCGAGGTGAATCTCGTCGACGGGCTCGCACCTCGACTCGAGTTTAGTCGTCGGCCAAATGAGCACGGGTCGAATCATTCGCCTCTCGCGATTATTCTGTCGGCCACGAGGTCGAGTTTCTGCACGAGCTCGACGATGCGATCAACTTCGTTGAGCGTTGCGAGTCGCCCGCCGACGTCTGATTTTGCCTGCGTATCGTACGCCTTCATCGAGATCGCTTGTGCGTGTCCGAGCAAGAGAATCGAGAGTTGACGCGCCGAGCATTTCATATCGAGCGCGAGCGGGTCGGGATGAAGTGCTTGACTCGAACGAGCGCGAGTGGCATTCAAGAGCTTATTCGCCATCGATATCACGGCGCTCGGCACAGGCGGAATGAGATCCATGGTTTTCAAGACGCAATTGAGACAGCGAATCTCGCCGAGCTTTTCGCAATATTGCCCCTCTTTGACGGGCGCTTCGCAGTCTATACAAACTTTTTCTGACATTGATTCCCCCTCCTGAAAATCATCGCGACATCAAATCGATATAGCCTGATTTTACCTTCACGTCACCAATGCGAACGCCCTCGCGTGCGAACCACATCGCCATCAGACAATCGCCAGTATGAGCGACTGGATCGTAATTGCATATTTCGTTGATGAGCGGTTCGAGTGAGGCGTGCACTCGGCCGTTGTCGCTCGGTATCGACCACTTGCCCATCGCCATTTCAGTTGAGAGAGACTCGACACCAAAATCGGGATGAACTTTATTGTTACCCGTGGTGAAAGGGATGATTGGAATAACTCCCAATTGAGCCTGACCGAATTGTCCCATCTCGTGGGCGAATTGCACAATGTAATCTTGCGCCGCGTTGTTCTCGACGACACAGATTGATTGATAGCGCCGCTGAACATCGAACAAGCGTTTGAGAATATCAATGCCCTTCCACTTCCCTCTCTCGACGTTGATGATTTCCCGGCACCCGTTTTGATAAACGAGAATCGTCACCATCGCGGTGAAGTCGTTCGCATCGCCTCTCTTAACGGCGAGGTCGACGCCCGTATAGACGCGGCATCCGTACGGGATGATGTCGAGTTGGAACGTGAGCGCTCTTCCTTCGCCATTCTTGAGCGCGATATCGAGCCACTCTTTTTTGAACCTCGCCTCGGAATCGTCGCGCGCTATGCAGTCGAGTTTTCGCGGCGCTTGAATCGGGCCGAGCTCTTGACGCTTGAGTGCGATGCGCTCCTCGGACCATTGGTCGGGCCACCGAGGTTTCCCAGTCTCATCTGTGATTGGATATCGAAATGCTTTCCATGCCGGCGTCTTTGCCAAGCGGTGCATGAAATCATCGGGATGCCAGGCGGTGCCGACACAAATCACGCGCGCATTTTCTGTGAGGCGGTCGACGAGAGTTGACTCGTACCAATCCCAGAGATCGTCGCGCGCGCGTTTCGTTCTCGTGTTCTCGAAGTCGAGTAGGTCGTCGAGAATGAGGAGATCGATTCTCGCGCCCGTGATGTTTCCGTGAATGCCGCACGCGAAGACCGTCGGATCCTTTGAAAATACTTTGCGCTTCACCTGCATTTCAGTGTTGTTCCACGGCTCGTCGGGCAAGAGATCGGGAAAGATCTCGTGAAGCGTTTCCGACTTCTCGATGTATTGCTGGATCGCATAACCGATTTTCACTGCCTGCGCCGAAGTGTTGCTGACGATTGCTACGCGCAACGCGGGATCGCTACCGATAGCGAAGAGCGTTCGCCCTATCGAGAGTTGGTTTGTCTTGCCGCTCTCAACGTGACTCCAGATGAGCAATCGATTGTGGCGATTGGCGAGCGAGTGCCAATGATTCTGAGGGATGCTCTGTTGGATACGCTGACCCGTGCGCTCGTTGCGCAACACGGCCTGATTGAAGACGGCGGGAACCGTTCGGGCGAGCTCAAGCTCTAATTGTCTTGCCGCCCTCGTTGCTCCCTTGAATAGGTCCGACCGCGAGTCAGTGAACTGGGTTGCCGGCGCCATTGCGGCCCCCCGTTGATTCGATGATGACCGCGTCCGCACTTGATTCGGCATTCACCTCTGAACTTGACTCGGTGAGCGCGGGATTCCAAACGGCATCGGCGCCCATGCTTTTCGCCATCTCGATCGTGGCGAGCGCGCGTCGACATTCTGACTCTGCTTCCTCGACGGTGATATTCGTCAGCCCAATGATCTCGGTCGGCGCTCCGACGAGTAGACGCTCTAACACGAGCGAGAGTTTGGCGCTCTCGTTGCCGTCCTTGATGAGCTTGCCGATTGTCGCAACGACTGCGAGGCCATCCTTTACGCCTAGCTGCTCTGTCTTGAGTTGCTCGCCGAGCTTCGCCGCGAGTTGAAAGGCGCCGCCTAGAAGCTTCTGAGAGCAGGCCATGAGCGCGATGCAATTCTCTCGCGCTCCTCTGACCATCTTCGTCTCGTGGGTGCGGATCTCTATCGCGTCTTGTCGAACGACCTCTGACTTGATGCTCGCTGTCTCGAGGTTGCGCTTCGCCTTCTCGGACGCCACTCTTGATCTCGCCTCGAGTTGCTCTTGCTCGACGACGTCTTTCGCGGGGTCGAAGTACTTTGATTCCCAGCCGACCTTCCAGCACTTTGTGGCGGTGCGATACTCAACATTGCATTTTTGCGCCACGTAACTAATATTGCCGGGCTCTTCTCGAAACGCCTCTAGCATCTGCTCGTAGAGTTCACGACTGATCGCTTTTCTGCTCACTCAAATTCCCCCCGCACTAGCAGTGATAAAATCAGGCTTATCCAATAAGACGATATCTTAGACCTAATTTATCCGGCAGTGCAACCGCTGTTATTCTGGGGGGATTTGAGAGTCGTCAAATCGATTGGGGTTGATACAACCTGCAATTGCGCATCAAAGTCTTTCGCGTTACGTAGCGAGACTCTATTCCTTGCTCTGCCATACACGCCGGTTTTAAAACAGGCGCAAGACAGACCACCCAATCATCCGGCGTCGACCGGGGGATTCGTCCGTATACAATTCCCCCGACATCGCCACCAAAAATATCTTTGGCTTCTTTTATCGTCTTGCAATGCGCGCATTCGCCGCAACGCGGGGCGCCCACTTCATTTCTTTTTCTCGTCTCGAGTAGGATTCCCATTGTCATTCCCCTTCACCAACGATGGCCTTCTCAAGCCCGGCGTGTTCTAGATAGGTGGCCGCCCATAGAAACAAGAACGGCGAGACACGCTTGTCTTGAATCAATTCATTCCCTCATCGCAGTCGCCCGGCCTGGACGCCGAGCAAATATGCGGATCGAAGTGCTTCTCGGATTGTTTCTATACTTTCCTCTTGCTGGTCTTCTTTAATCGACGGCATCTCCTCCACCACACTCTTTGCGAGCGAAGTCATCGTCTCATCGTCCGCCATCGATCTCGCTAGAATTTCTTGTTGATTCATTTCATCCCTTCCACTCCGCAAATACTGCAGACAAAGATGGTCACCGAAGATCCTTCGACTTGTTTGGAATGTTCTGCGGCACGAAAATTATGTGTGCACCCATCTCGGAGCGTACCTAATTTTCTACGTTGGAGTTGAAGTCGATTCTGAAGTTTATCAATGTCTCGAGTCAGTTGTCGGCATTTAAATCTTCTGTCTTGAAGATTCATTTCATCCCTTCCCTTTGTTTGAGAGGTAGGTTCCAACCGACGTCAACGCCGAACCGATAGGCGACTCGCATCGCTGATAGGATCAATTCTATACTTTCCTCGCGATGATTGAGTTCATCGGTCGATAACATCGACACCATCGATTCCACACTCTTTGCGTGTTCGCGCATCGATATTTCATACTCTTGCCGAATTTCGTACCGCTGCTTTATTGCCATTGCGGCGGCTTCCTTCATGTCGCTTTCATCGACTAAAGCCTTGGCTTCATCGATCGTGCTCTGTGAAATCGTGATTCCCATTTTACCTCCTAGCATCTCTTCCAATTTAACCTGAATACAATAATTTCCTCGAGGAGTTGTTTACGTTCACTGTTTGAGTAACAGGAAGGATTGATGATATATCCTTGAACTCTATCTAACAAACTCAAGATCGCTTTACATTCCGCTTCTTTTCTTTCAAGTCCTTCATCGGTCGTGCCCAATGAAATAGTGACACTCATTTTTTCTCCGTTTCTATTGGTCAAAATCAAACACTATCCGCAACTCGTCCGTGGCTCTTCCCCCAAGCATAGCCTCCAAACTCGCTAAAATATAAAACCACGAAGGGTCGAGGACATTCAAAAGAGTCGTCTCGGAGTTTACTCGAAGATCCGTGAAGGTCTGCCCATAGTTCACAGCCAGCAACTCTTTCAAAGTTAAATAAGATGCGTTGTATCCCGCGTGGTTGTGCCAGGGACGACGTCTGTTTCGGGGTGACGCTTCATCTGTTGGATAACCTCGTGGCGTTGGGAGTAATGCTGGGACACCTGCCTCGTTCATAACTTCACCACCCGTTAAGAAGGCGAAGCGAGCGTAGTTGCGATCCGATAACGGTTCGGGCGCGTTTAAACTAGCCCATTTCCCATCGGTTTTGACCTCGACGTACGGATTGATATCACAGCCCATTTGTGTTTCTCCTTGTCATTTATTCCTTCGTCAGCGCACTACGAGGTTTCGATGTTCGCCATGAACCACGAGCTCGGCGTCGATGATTAAAAAATGACAATGAGCTCTGAATGCCATGACCTGGCCCGACGACAAATTCACCGCGCATTCATCCAGAACATCGACCTCTTGCTCAAAATTAACCTTCGCTTTATCCCAGTCGCCCTCGGGCAACCCATTGACCACCACTTGAGGAATATCTATCTTCGGCACGAGAAACTTTCCCAACTTCAGCCATATCGTGGTCGGCAAACCATCGTCGATCTTGAAGAGCGTTCCCGGCGGCATATGTTCAATGTGCCCCTTCCAATAGCGCGGCTGTTGCGGGTCGTATGCGAACTCGCCATTGATGTCGTGCGCGCGCGGCGTGTCTCTTATCGTGATTCCCATTCTCTCATCCTTCAAGGCTCGAAGCCCGGTTTGTAGTTTGTAATCTCCCTCTCTAACTCTTTCGCGACACGCTCTCTGATAATGCAATCGTCAGCGTGATTGGCGACCGCGGGCACTACTTCGAGCACTCCTTTGATCATCTTGATGGCAGTGATAATCGATTCGGCATCATCGTCGCGGTAATCTTTATCCAATGTCACTACCAAACCTTTATATTTGTCGGTCATGTTTTCTTCCTTTATCCTCTCAAGCTTTTCCCCAAGCCACGCAGCGTATTTCATGTTTTCTTCCTTTATCCTCTCAAGCTTTTCCCCAAGCCACGCAGCGTATTTGATGTCATCGGCATGACAACGCGCGCAAACATCTTCGCTGTAGAATTCGACTTGGCCTTTATGATTATCGCATCCGTGGTACCTGCACTTCGTGTTGTCAATTTTAGTTATCCGAAATGGCCCAAGCTTTTCCTCAAGCCACGCAGCGTATTGATCGCGATCTTCTTCTGGATCATCTTGATTGATCCAATCGGCCATTTCACCCATGGTTCACCCGCCGAAAAGAAATCGTAGTAAGTTCGCCACTTGTTAACTTCTTCGCAAAACTCATTTTATTCTCCCTCTATTTATATCCTTCTAAAGCATTAAGGTAATGCGCCATGACGTAAGCCTCTTTACAAGAGCCTACTAAAAACGGTCCCTTACGAACGTAGTGATTATGGACTAACCATTTCCCGTAATAGAACCGAGTGTAAAATTCATTCAACTCCCCAACTTGAGGTCTTAGTCCCCACGGTCCTCGCATTCGCCAATGCAAATCTCGTTCAGCATCGACTACGGATTCTGGTATTGGTCGCCCGCGAGACCACTCGATTTGATCAGATAACTCGATAGCGAGTTTGTAATAAACACTCTCACCGTCAAATACGGCATTTAGAAAATCGCAAATATCTTTGTTCATTCTCATACTCTCTGTCGATAGGGTTTGCCGATGGGTCGCCGCCGTGAGTTCGCCACTTGCTAGCTTCTTAGAAAAACTCATTTCACCCCTCTCTTATTCTCTTGCCGTCGGCACTGAATAGATAACGCTCACTGTCAACGTTGACGACGGTGTTCAAGCGCTTGGCGATGCCCATCCCATGATTCTTTTCCAGCCCGAGACTGACCGCCGCGTCGAGGTGCTCGTGAATCTCCTTTTCTATCTCCTGCAATAATCTCTGAAACCCACCCTTTTTGATCGCGTCGATGAACTCCAACTTTTCCGTCGCCGCTCTCAACTCCGAGATGGCCAACGTCGCACGCGCCGCGCGATACTTTTGATCATCTGTGAAACCCTCGAATGCCTCCTTGAACAGCGGGCAATTATTCGATGCAGCCTTCACCATTTCGGTTGTATATTTCACTGTGTGTGCCATGTGTTTTTCTCCCTATTTCATATCAGAATTAGCAAGCCTTATCGCTCTAGTCTTCAGATATTTTTATTTCCCATCTAGTCAAAGAAGCGCGCAGGATTTTCCGACACTTCGCACAGATTGTATAACGCACAGTCTTAGTGCAACACATACAGCGGCACTGGCTTATGACCTCGTCACATTCGGAACACTTCGCAATGAAATGGCTCATGGTTCTCCCTTTACCTTCATCGTCGACTTGTACGCCCTCTTCCTTCTCAGCAAATGCCCACGCACGGCTTCCTTTTCCGTCGCGTAGCGCACGCATTCGCCATCATCCGGTCCGCCAAAAACCATCGTCTCAAAAATAAGTGGCGCACCTTTGTCATTCTGACCGTGACTACTTCCAAGCCAAACGGTCGACACACGAATCTTGCCGCCCGTCAAACCAATTACACGGTAAGTGTTATCGTTCAACAACTCGATCCACTTCTCAAAACTGATTGACTCTCCATGTTTGTCGCGCCAGTCGATTTCGGTTTTCATCGTCCGCACTCCTTCAGGCACTTGTAAAAATAACAGGACGCTTCGGCGTTCTTGATCCCGATGAGTCGCCTCTCAATATCGGGCGCTTCGCCGGCGTCATCTATCCAAACATTTCCGTTCGCCGCCTTCGCCACCTGCTCGTCTTGCTCTATGACGAGACCTCCATCGCTCGAGATCTTGCACTCAAAACAGAGCGCGTCCTCGCGGCATATGACCGCCTCGATTCCACAGCCCGTGAATATGAGCATCGCCAACGCTAGGCTTTTCATGATTGCTACCCCCGAATTGCGTAGTTTTACCTCTAACTATTTTAACAGCAACCTGCCGATTTCTAACGATTTTTGTAGGAACCTAAACATTTCAATTGCGTCGCAGCTTGCGTACGATTGCGTTGTTACGTATTCTTGAGTCCTCCGAATTGCGTGCCGCTCGATCTTTTCTGAGGAGGTCGGGCGGCATTTTCTTTTGCCCCGCGCGTGCGGGGAACATGAAGAAATGCTCGTCGAAATTCTTGAACACCCCGGTTCAGCCCCGCGTGTGCGGGGAAACAAATGAGGGAGCCAGGCGGGGATTTGCGGGTTCATGGGTGCTGCCTTTGGCACGGGCCGCTGTTCTTTGGGTGGCCGCAGACCGAGCAGACACCGGCCAGCCTCACCGCTTCGGCCGTTGCCATCTCGGCCAAGTGACCGCATGACCCCAGATCCCACCGCACCGCGTTTGGCGGTGCCAGGTAGACGCCGGACTCGTCGAGCCGATAGGTCGGGCACGCATCGTCCGAATCCATTCGCTCGATCTGAAACACGCGACCTTCAATCGGTGCGCGTTCTCGGTGCTTCAGCAAGACGCGAAACGTCGCGGCGCTCATCTCGTACCAGTACATCGCGTGGCGCTCGACGCACCACACGTTCATGCGAACACGGCAGGCTGGTGTCACGCCGTTGTGGGATTGGTCCTTCCGGTTGTACGGCACCCACCCGTCGTCCTCGCTCCATATCGCGTCGTACGGGAACGGTTCCCCGACGAACACAACACGGGCCTTGTCGCCCATCTCTCCGAGAATCATCTCGTTGGGGCGCCTGATCGCGCCGAGGTGGCTACGGGCCTCGTACGTGGCATCTCGCATCGTCTTGATTTCCAGGCACAAAAGCTCCGTCTGTCCGGGCACCCGATCGAGCCCCTCGCTCTCTCGCTGGGCGACGCATGCCCGCAGGATGCGTTCTACGTCCGGTCTCATACAGCCTCCGTACACTCGATGTCGTTCAAAATTTTTCCGCCTCTCACCATCATCGTGGGAGCCCATCCATGCTCGACGAAATTCAACGCCGCCTCTCTCGAGTAACCTTGCGTGACGAGATAGTCGACAAACGTTTCCTTCGTCGGAAATACCGGCGAGATGGGCGAGCCTTCGCTTACCGTTTCCCAGAGCTGATACCCCTCACCCTCGGGCGGTAACTCTTCCTCCCACGCTTCGTACTTTGCTTTGACCGCGGCATCGATGCCTGTACTATCACAGATAGTGCACCTTCCCCAACCGGGGAGACCTGCTATCTCGAGGAGTTTTTGTTTGAGACTGAACGTCTGTCCCCATTCTAGAAGCACCACTCCTTTGGGCTCGCCCGATAACGCGACGAATAACTCATGGAGTTCTTTTGCGCGTGCGTTTCTATTGGCATCCGTGGGGTTGGTCGCCGATATCTGAAACTCTTCCAACCACTTATTGAACCAGCGGTCGCCCGGCGTTGCGCCTGTGCCGCCACAATGCGCGCATTGCTTCCAGTACGGATTCAGAAAGCCTTGCCACACTTTGCGCAAAGGCCAATTGAAATCAAGAGGCACCCGATAGATTTCTCTTCCCATAATTTTTCTCCCTTGAGCGCCATGCGCTAACTACCTGTGAAACTATCGCTTTGAGAACTTTTTCTTTCCATACTGCTCTGAAATTGGCTCTCCCTGTCGGCAGAGTTTATTCGATATTTTCGAGATCGTCACCTCATAATGGTAGACCTCGATGCCGATTCTCATTCCTATCGTACACGTGACGATTCGTCGACGGGCACCGCATCGCTGGCACCTTCCGACGTGCGCGCGAAGAGTCGCCGACCAACCCTCAGGGAGTTTCTCTTTGATCTCCTCGTAGATCTCGAATTGCTCGGGCGTGCACGAGATGTTGCCATGCTCGCTAGCGAACTTGACGTCCTTGTCCTCGCAGTATTCGCTATCGCAAACGTCGACGGGGCGCATTGAGCACCACCTCGGATACGTGTCGAGACCGTACCGCGCAAGCATGATCTTCTTGAGCTCGGCGAGCGCCTGCTCGTGACCGAGGTGTCCTTCTCGCCATTGACGCAAGAGCGCTTCTTCCTTTTGCGCGTCGGCGTGTGAAATCAAATTCTCAATCCGTTCGTTCTCTCTGCTCATCTTTCACCTCTTGCAAGGTCACCCGCGAGAGCGACCTGCGATAAATTTCTGCTAGTACTCTGACCTCCTTCACGTGTTGTGAAATGATAGCGCACTCGTCTTCAAGGTCTTGCACGGCCTTTCTCACGAGCGCAAACTGTTGTTCGAGTACACCCGTCGCCGCGCTGAAATCCGTTGCGGTATCCATGATGAGCCCTCCCCGCATCCTCGATATCACCCCTCTTCGAAATTCCGTATAGAAATAATTCGAGGCCTTGAATTTCGAGGCTCTCTCGTATTTCATGCTAAAAAATTCCAGCGTTGCCAAAATTACTACTTTCTTCCTTCCCCCGGCAAAGACCCGCCGGGTACGTACCACTTTGGTTTTGGCTCTTCTTTCACGCAAAGCAAAGGGTCACGGAAAACCGTTTCCGGCGGGTTTTCTGCGACCAATCCGCTCGCAGCCTGGAAGCCATGCAAGTATGCGGAGCGAAGCGCTAGACGAATATCAACCGCTAGCACCACGTGTGAATCTAGCTGGTCCTGCAAGTAACTTTCCATGTTATGCGCGCGCAAATATTTTTCAACTAAACCTGCCAATGCTTTGTCTAGGTCGTCCATGTTTATCTCCGAAAGAAACGCCCGGCAAGATGCACCGGGCGTGAAAGTTATTTTATTGCTGTGTCGAGAAGGGGTCATACTCTCGGCTGATGGTCAGTCCTTCCCAATTAATAGAAACAAGAACGGCGTATTTCGGGAAAACTTCACCCTCGCAATTCTCGCACGTGACCTGATGATAGCGCAAAGTACACCTAGCCTGCAAAAGCAACTCACGCACTTTCGCGACGAAGGCGGTATGTATGGGATACAAATCTACTGGGAGTGACTCTGCATTCTCCGCGTAAAAGCTAACCGAACGCTGATAGCAAGAATCCGTACACTCGGGGCACTCATCTTTTTCAAGCGATTTGTAGCGCGCAAACTCCTCCATCGGTGCGAAAAAAATAATTCGCGCATACTTGCGCAAATCATCTTCGGCGAGAAGGCCATCGCGAAATTGATTGGCGATCTCATTTGCGCCCTCTTCTTCCAATAACCCCTCGCGAAGGAATTTTTCGATGCGCTGCTTTTTCTCTCTATACTCGGACCCAAGCTCAGCGATCTCTTTTTCCCGTTTTTCTGTTTCTGCTATCGATGCCGCAAGCCTAGCCGCGCAATTGGTCTGATATATCTCAGTCATTCGCGTCACTAGCGAAGGCATGATAACGCGCATTTCCTCCGCGCGACTGATAGTATCAGGGTCGATAGGCACATATCCAGGGCGACAAATACTAAGCACTCGCTCAAAATCAATAATCTCAGACTGAATCTCACGCGCCTCCGAAAAATCCCGCGAGTACGCCACGAGCTTTTCAAACTCCTCGAGAGACATCTCGACCTCGGGCGAAACCGCCTCGCCCTTGGCGAACAAATGCCAGAGCGTATACAGCGTTTGATGATTCGTGTTATCGACGACCTCACCCGTCGTGAGATCGATGCGCCCGTAGGCACTCAATTGGGTCGCGGTCCCTTTAACCGTAACGAATATTTTTTGAGGGGGCACACCGAATTTGTCGGCATATGCAGCGAGATCGGGCGTCGCCCAATTGAGGAAAAAATGGTTAACTTCTACTTCGTGGCATCGCACTACCATTTTCGTTTCCATTTGTGCTCCCATACCCAGACAATTCCGGGCGCCCTGCAATATCGAGCGAGACAATTCTCGCCCGAGTGCTTCACCAGCAGTGCTACGCTCTCTTCCTCTCAGAGGGCGTGAGTGCCCTCCCCTCAATCATCGATGACTTTCCATGTCAAATTCAGCGGTCGTCATTTTTGTTCTCCAACTTCTAAAAACTCGTACAATTCGTCTTCACACTGAGAGCCGGCTTGCATAAGATAAGACGAATCCAAACCGACGACACGTGCACGCCGCATAACTTCCGCAAGGGCTTTGTATGGACCTTCACTGCGCGCAACAACTTTTTTCCTATCATGCTCTTCATCATCTCCCTGGCAAGAGCCTCGAGTCTCAAGCGCCACTGCCCGATAAGAAGCTCCGCGCCTTCCCACCTCGACCTTAACATCGTGATACTGGTGCCCCGGAACATGCCCATAAGGTTCACCCACAGTAACAGATGCGATAGTTTTAAAACCGTTTTTCATTTTAATTCTCCTTTGGCGTCATGCGCGCCATTTAGCGAGCCTTTACTATTGTCAATTGAAACTCATCGTCGCCTATTCGTACGACCAATCCGCGATTACTCGTGAGCAGTCCCTCGGCGGAGAAAGTCGAAACTGTAATCGCTTTCTTCTCATCGATCTCATCAGATTCCTCGATAACGTTCATCAACAAAGTCTCAAAGACACTCTCTCGCATTTTATTTTCTCCTTGAGCGTCATACGCTGATTGACTACCAGTGAATTACCACTTGAAATACTCGCCAAATTTTTCGGCGTGAAGCTCGCAATAGCGACCAAGAAATTCAGCCGCCGAGTCATTTCCCCCTTCGCTACGCACTTTCTCGCGGAGTTCGGCGTTCATGAGCTCAACGACCTCGGGAGGCATCTCACTGCGTTGCCCCTGAAGAACAGCTGCACTGCTAGTATACGCGCCCGGGAAATCAATCGTGACAATGACGTCGCCATCCTCGCAAACAGCGACGCCGCCAGCCGCCTGGCCGTTGTCGTCCATCTCAACCGCCGCTTGAATTGCCTCTCGGATGCCTCCCGAGATTTCGATCTCTTCTTTGCAACTCGAGATCGTGTACCTATTCACGATCTCAAGATCATCGATTCCCTCGCCGATGAGAAGTGACTCTTCATCCCACGACCACACGGCGCTCGTGAATTCGGGGGTCACCCCCCCGAAAATGGGAAGATCGGTCATATCAATTTGTTCAGCGAGGTGCGTCTCATGTCTGCGATCGTAGTTGTGAATGGATTTGATGCGGTCGAACAGATCCTCGAGACTGCTAGCCTCATTGACTTCGACATTCGGGGTTTCCATTTTGATCTCCTTTGGCGCCATGCGCCAGGTTCACTGCCAGTTTACTTGGATATTTTCGCCAGAGCGGCGGCGAAGGCCGCGTTAAAGGGCGGCGCGACGACTACTGGTACCGGCGCGACCGCCGGCTGAACTATGCCCGCGTCGAGCAAAAATGCGGGGGAGACCTCGAGAGTCGTGCCGTTAACGACCTGTCGATACTCGGCAGACCGGCGCTTGTATTCATATTTCTTATAAATTCCACCTTCTTGCACCGCGAGTACGGTGCAAAAGGCGTTGCCTTGAAGGTCTTCTCGTGCCACTTGAGACGACCCCGCGCCTTCGACTGGCGCGATATCTTCACCTACGACTACCCAGTCATTTCCGGCTTCGAGCCGGTAACACGAAATACCGGCCGACCGGCCGAGGGGAACAAGCGTCCCCTTAAAAATTTTCCGCCCCTGCAGCTCTTCCGACCCGATTATCTCGAGGCCGGTACGCCCATTGATGCTGTGGTGTTTAATCAATGTTTCCATTTTCGTTCTCCCTTTGGCGTCATGCGCCATTAACTGCCAGTGAATTACCAATCTCTACTCGTTAGTCAAATCTGGTCATCGTGTCGACGCAAAAACGACACGAAACGGTTAATGTAAGCTAATGCGTTTCCGCAGTAGTCGTCCCAGGCCTCTTCCTTCTCATCGACCTCCTCCTTCTCATCCGCTTTATCCCAGTCTTTAACCCTCCCCAGCGCGATAGCGATGGGGATATCGTGCTCTGTGCTTGTTTCGCCAAATTCCGTCGTACTAACTGTACAAAAACCCTCACGGGTTTCTGTAATTTCTCTCCACCTGCAAACTTCATCTCCACTTGAGTCGACTTCGTGGTTGGTGAATTTCATGGTTTAGCTCGCTTTGTTAGGTTGTTTACGCTGATCTCATCGGTCGAACAGATCGACAAGACTGCTGGCATCATTGACTTCAACATTCGGGGTTTCCATTTTGATTCTTCTTGAGCGTCACACGCTCAACTATTTAATTTTCGCAGGGAGATTTCCTAAGCGAGTTGCCGTCGAATTCGACAATCTCAAAGCTTGAATCCGCTTCATGTCTTGAATCTGATATTCCTCTATCAGCAACCGTTGCGCGTTCGCCAGTTTCACAAGGTTTTTTATCTGACGCGCTGTCAAGTAATGGTGAAGCGTGTAGGTATCGCTAATTGGATCAAGGGCGCGAACAATCACGTCGCCACCGGCGAAACATTCGACCTTGAATTCTGTGCAGGTCCGACCGTCGCTCCAAGTTTTAACCGGCTTAACGATAATTTTGCTTTCCATCTTATCTCCTTGAGCGTCACACGCTCTCTTGTTTCTCAACCTTATATAACTAGTATAAGCGAAGTGAGCGAGATATGCAAGCGCTTCGCTCAACTATTTTTTTCGCTTAGCAATTTCAATCACTTATCTTCCACGGCACCCGGACTCTTCGAGCGAAATGGTTAGCTCTTACGTCCGCCCAGGTTTTCATTTCACGAACTTGCGCCCTCTGCATTAGCACGCTGACGGCAGAGCGAATCGGCTCTACCAGGTACTCCAGCAAGTGCTCGGCATTCTCGCCAACGATCTCGTTGAATGCTTCTTTCTGAGAGATGCCGTAATGTCGCGCGATTGATTCGAGAATCTCTCGCCTGGTTGCGTCATCGGCTCTCGCTAAAAACTCTTGATTGACTTGTGAATTTTTCATCTTGTTTATCCTTGAGCGTCACACGCTCTGTGGATTCAAAAACTCCGAATTTTTCGCGTAATTTCAGAGCCCCAAATAACATCGAGAGATTCAGTCTCGGTTAACCGCAGCGGAGGATCTGCTCGATAAAAACCCTCCGAGTCTTTCACGAGTCGACGATCAGCAGAATTCCAAATCTCGACTTCTTCAAGAGTCGCCAAACGTTTATGCAATCCGGTTTTCGCATCAAGAATTATAAAAACTGGTTTCATCTTAAACCCCTTTGAGCGTCACACGCTCTCTGTTTCTCAACCTTATGTAACTAGTATAAGCGAGTTAAGCGAACTATGCAAGCGCTTCGCTTAACTATTTTTTTCGCTTAACAATTTCAATCGCTTAGCCTCTTTTTCGAGTAAGAGTCGCTTTGACAATATCTCGCTCGTCCTCGCCATAATCGCGGCAATCTCTGCCTCGCAGGTGTCGCACCCGTGGGCTCCTCTATCGCCCGCGAGATGCGCTTTTGCGGTCGCGCAAAGATCGTGGGGTGGATATCGCGGGCATTTCACTGGTTGTGTACGCTGAAGATTATCACCGCAATTAAAATCGTCGCAGTTATGGCACGCTTGAACGTGCGTTTCGCGACACACCTCGGATGGCGTCTTCTTATTCACTGGTTGTGTGACTCCTGATTCTCACTGGCAGTG
>Ga0315293_10001070_pt1 | contig 26517 bp, 25 predicted proteins | sample YL17G13_20_MG_FD_203071 | JGI IMG/M metagenome (GOLD analysis project Ga0315293, IMG submission 203071) | Sediment microbial communities from Yellowstone Lake, YNP, Wyoming, USA - YL17G13_20 | ecosystem: Environmental > Aquatic > Freshwater > Lake > Sediment | place: USA: Wyoming | collected...
GACCCGCGCAAGAGCGTTTCGTTCCATCTTGGCGGAGTCTACGGCACTGACCGTGGTGGCGATTGGTGGGGTGCCCACTCCAATATCACGCTGAAACCGCGGAGCAACATCGAGTTCGTTCTAAGCACAAGCTACAACCAGTATAACAACTCTATTCGCTGGGTGGCAAATTCCTACGATACAACATCAACACCGCCGGTACTGCGGCCAGCATTCGGAACCCTGGATTATGGTCAACTGTCGCTTGGCCTGTCCGGAAGCGTACTCTTCAATCGCAATTTGTCTCTGCAGGTGTCGGCGCAAGGTCTTCTCAACGGCCTCGACTATTCGGACTACCGTTACTATCTAGGGGACAATCAATACGGCCCGACGCTTGTCGGTTTCGATTATGATCAATTCGGTCAGCCTCGCGATTACAACTACTCTGCGCTCAATACAATGATGCTGCTTCGGTGGGAGTATCTCCCGGGCAGCACTTTGTATCTGGTTTGGACGCGCGCTCGTGATGTGGAAGATCACAGTATCAACGATCTAGACCTATCCCGCGATCTGAAGCGGCTAATTGGGCGGGGAAGCGACAACGTGTTTCTGATCAAGATGAGCTACTGGCTGAATATGTAAACATCCTGCCCACCGGGTCGCTACGAGCAACTCAAAATCGACTCAAAGACACGAGCGCAACGCTCGTGCCTTCTCACTTCTGAGGCATCAGTCCTGCAGTTCGAACAGGCCTTAAAGCCGACAAGAAAAACTTGCACACGAACCATCGGCGCCCGTCTTTCTCAGGGGCAATCAACAACGCCCCGACCTTGTGCCATTGAGGAGGATTGGAATGAGAAAGCAAATAGCGCACGTGATCGTGCTTGCGGCTGTATTGACTCTAACGAGCGCCGATGTTTGGTCCGGACTGGAGAACATGCAAGGAGTCGATATGAAATCAGGCTACATCTCCGTTTCCGACGGCCGGCTCTATTATGAGGAAGCCGGCCAGGGACCATGCATTGTCTTTCTTCACGACGGCATGCTGCACAGCGAAGCCTACGATCCGCAGTTTGCCGCGTGCGCAAACGAGTATCGGGTCGTTCGATATGATCGGCGGGGGTTTGGGCGGTCTGACAATCCACATCAGCCGTACTCGAATACTGCTGATCTTAAAGCCGTCTTCGATACGCTCAAGATTGACAGTGCCCTCTTGATCGGCTGCTCCGCTGGCGGCCGTCTTGCCATCGACTTCGCGCTGAAACACCCAAAGCTCGTTACGGGCCTCATCCTCATCGGACCGGTAGTGAGCGGCATGGAGCTCACCAATCACATGCTCACCCGTGGAGGGCGCTTGACTACTGAGATACAGACGGATTCCGTGCGCTACAGAAATTACTGGATTGACAGCGACCCATACGAGTTCTACCCGACAAATGGCGAGGCGAAAGCCAGAGCAAGAGAGCTGCTGACAGCCTACCCACAAAATCTGAACCGTAGAAACGACCGGTTCCAGCAGGGTGCGGAACGTCCTGCTGTGCGCTTCTTGAGCGAGATCAAAGCACCGACCCTAATTATCGTAGGGGAGGGGGATATTGCCGATGTTCACGCTCACGCCGGGGCAATCGAAGCTGGAATCAGCGGTGCGCGCCGCGAGATCGTCTCGAACGCCGGACATCTGGTCGCTCTCGAGAAGCCACAGGAGGTTACCGACCTGATACGATCTTTCTCCCTTGAATCGGCATTCTTCAAGACGCTTTCGCGAGACGGGGCCTCGGCTGCTGTCAGAGTTTACCGAACGTTGCTGACCCAGAATCCGGCAACGAAGCCTTTTGCTGAGGCGCGCCTTAACCAGTTGGGGTACCAGAGTCTGCAAGGCGGCAAGACCGCCGATGCCCTCGACCTTTTCAGATTGGCGGTTGACATTTACCCCAACTCTTCCAATGTATATGACAGCTATGGCGAGGCCCTTCTAGCCGCGGGGGATACGACGCAGGCAATTGCCAACTACAAGCGGTCATTGGAATTGAACCCAAACAATACCAATGCCACTCAGGTGCTGCGCACCATACGTAGCAGGTAAGATGCTGATTTCAGGAAAGCCCTGACTTTTCAGCGGCGTTCGATTTTACGAGAATGAACGTTTCTCCTGGATAAGTCTATACGCGGCAACCGCGTTTTTTTAATCTGGACAATTCGGCCTGAAAATTTCTAAATTCTTATGAATTGATATACGATAATATGGGTGAGTACAGGATATGATTACGGGCGTGCGCGTAAATAGGCTTCTCGCCCTATGGGTTGGGATCGGACTCTCACTGGCTATCGTCTTGGATGCAGGGAGCGCCACGGCCAAGAATCAGTGGCGATTGACCGGCTCTTTGTCCTCGGATTGGTATTTTCTTGACGACGGCACATACAACCATACTCAGACATACAACGCTTTTCGGGCATCACTAACGATACCGACTACTTCGACAAAGTACCTGCTGGCTCGCACCAATCTGCGCTGGCGAAAGGACCTTGACGGCAGCCCCACCGCCGGCTCTCAACTGTATGTGTACGAAACTTTCATTCAGTGTTTGGGCGTGATCAGGCGCACGAACCTTTGGGTCGGCCGTCAATTCATATATTCCAATCTTGGCTCGGCGCTGATCGACGGCGGCAGACTCCAGATGAAGATCAGGAATAGACTGCAATTCGAGGCCTTCGGCGGCAGTCAGGTTTTCAGCGCAAAGCCTGACGAAGTACGGTCAATCTCCGATTTCAGTATGGCAGGCGCGCGTCTGAGTGGACGGATAGGCAGATCGACCGATTGGGGACTTGACGGTCTGCTACGGAAGTACGACGGCTCGGTCTCGTACTCAGCAGTAGGGGTCGACGTGTCACATGCTCATGGAATGTCTCAACTGTTTACTCAGGGGGCATACGATTTTGCCAATAATCGTCTGGCTTCGATTCGCGCTCGCGTGAGTGTCAGTCCAGCGAAATGGTATGTCAGCGGGGAATTTATCTGGCGCGAACCGGTTGTCCGCTCCAATAGCCTTTTCAGTGTTGTCAGTTTTCACCGGTATAAACTTGCCCGTCTCGGCCTCAGGCGAACACTTCGCGGTTCGCTCGCAGTTGACGGAAGCGCCAATCTCTCCATAACCGGAAGGACCACGACCTTGCACACCACGTTGGGTCTGGCATCGGGGAATTGGGGATTCGGATGGCGGCACCAGAACGGCCGAGGGACGTCGAGCAACGGTGCTTACGGATATGCGAACGTTGATCTATCTAGGCAGTGGTCGGTGTTCGGGAACTCCGACCTGAGTCGGTACCGCGTTCAGGAGTTGCAGGAATCGCTCAGTGACGCCTACTCAGCTAGTGCGGGAATATCGTTCCGTCCGGGGAAGGAGTTAACGATAAGAGCAGAAGGGCAATTCCTCCGCAATGCTATCAACACCTCCGATTTACGACTGTTTCTTCGCGTAACTAAAGGATTCTCGGTGCAAAAGTCTGCTGCGGAGGTCAGGCCATGAGAGCACTAATAATGATCACATTTTCGACGGTAATAGCCGTCAGCCTCATGCTTGCCACCGCGATGGCGTATCCGAAAGCAGAACTGATGCCCATTAAAGGGGATATCATCTTCTCACATGAACTGCACGTGATTGGCAACGGAGTGGAATGCGCCACCTGCCATAGCTCGATAGACACCAGCAAACATGCGTCCGATTTCAACCTCCCTTCGATGGACATCTGTGCATCATGCCACGCTCAGGTTTCGGAAGATACTTCCTGCGGCATGTGTCACCGGAATACTGTTGAACCGGCGGCTCTGCCGCGTTTGACCAGACCCATAGTTTTCAGTCATGCTGCACACGTCAGCCGCAAGGTGGCCTGTACTGTATGCCACGCCGCGGTTGAAGCCAGTCGCGAACCCTCGGCCAAAGACTATCCCGTCATGGCTGACTGTATGAACTGTCACGACGGCACTAAGGCGCCCGACAAATGCGCGCTCTGTCACGAAGGTCGAATCACGTTGGCCGATATCCATCCGCCCAATTGGAAAATGCAGCACGCCGATGCCGCCAATCGGAATAACGACTGGTGCCAAGGTTGTCACCGCAATCAGGAGAGCTGTGTCGCCTGCCATCGGGGTGACAACACGCAGGGCAAAATTCATGATCTTAATTTCTCCTTGACACATGGTCTTCAGGCGAAGGGGAAACTGACAAGTTGTCTCTCCTGCCACGATAGCAAGACTTTCTGCAACGACTGCCACGTATCCCAGTTGCGTATGCCGTTGGAGCATTCGCTCGGCAGTTGGCGAACTCAACATGGTGAGGCGGCGCGCGAGGATATAGAGAACTGCCAGTCCTGTCATGATTCCGGCGATCCGACCTGTGCCCGAAGCGGATGCCATCGCGACGGCGATGGTGTGAGAGGAACCGACCAGAGTATTCACGGTGGCCGGTCCGGTCAACTCAATGGTCACGGACCCTGGCACAACGATGACAGTTACTTCTGTTTCCAGTGTCACACCAACACGCGAACACCCGGTCAAGGATTCTGCGGCTACTGCCATGGAGGAGATTGAGATGGCATTTCATCGGGACACGGTGATGAGAACAAAAAGTGGCCACTCTCTCCGTCTCACCCTGCTATCATTGACGGTGTTGCTCGCAATGTCACTCGGGTGTAGTGAGAAACGTGTTCCTCCCACGCTTCCCGGTGCCCATCCGGCATCGTGGATGGATCCAGGTTCGATCGATTTCCACGGTTCAAATGTCTTTCGCAATGGGGTCAAGACCTGTCAGGTGTGTCACGGTGGCGATTTGAGCGGCGGCAAGGCGGAGGTTGCATGCAGCAGATGCCATGCTCCCGGAGTCAGCGCTTCATGCGTCCGTTGCCACGGAGGAGTTGACAACAACACCGGCGCACCGCCGATCAGCCTACGAGGCTTCGTCTCTACTGATTCAGTTCCGGTAGGGGCGCACACGGCACATCTGTCTGCTTCTTCGACAGCCCATACTTTCGAGTGCGACGTTTGTCACGTTGTTCCGCTTTATTCTTGGGATTCGGCTCACCTTGATTTCAATATTCTTTCAGGTACCGGTGCGACGGACTCAATTGCTGAGGTCAGATTCCATGGATTGGCGGTCGCACAAAGTGCGAGCTATGATCACCCAACTGCTACCTGCCGGCTCGTCTATTGCCACGGCAACTTCGGTAGCGGTGATACTGCCAATGCACCGGTCTGGAACGGACACGATCAGGCGGCGTGCGGATCATGTCACGATGTGGGAGGGAATTCTGCCAAATTGGGTCAGTTTCATTTCTACCACATCTCGTTGTTCGGCCTGAAATGCGCTGATTGTCATGGTAGCGTGGTTGACACGGCGCTACTAATTGTGAATATCAATTTCCACGTGAATGGCGTTGTCGATACGATAGTGAGCGACACTTCCAAATGCTCAGGCTGTCATGCACCAGGTGCAGCCGGATGCACTCGGTGTCACGGAGGAACAGACAACCAGACTGGCGCTCCACCCAGGGGGCTGACGGGTGAAATTGCCACGACGACTCGTGCTGTAGGTGCCCACACGGCGCATTTGAACGGTGGCCAGAACTCGGCCGAGCAACGTTGCGGCGATTGCCATCGCACCTATACAACTGTGGCCGATTCAGGACACTTCGCGCTCGATTCGGTTGCGGAGATTGTCTGGAGTGGTTTTGCGAATCGAAACTCCGGCGCGAGCTGGAACCGAACCACTAACACCTGTGCCTCGACCTATTGTCACGGCAACTTTACCGGCGGTAAAACTTCAAACACTCCTGATTGGACTGCTTCCGGTCAGATTGATTGCGGATCCTGCCATGATGTCGGTGCGAATCCGTCGGATCTGCAGGGCATACATGGCCTGCACATTAGTACATTTGGCCTCACTTGCAACGATTGCCACGCCAATGTGGTCGATGCTGGCAAGGATGTGATTAACCGTTCCTTGCATGTGAATGGCATAGTCGACACCATGACCGCAAATCCGGCCATCTGTGCCGACTGCCACGCTCACGCCCCTACGTCATGTGTGTACTGTCACGGTGGCATTGATAATCAGACCGGAGCACCCCCCAAGGGACTAAGGGGGGAAACCGCAACATCATCCCGTGCCGTAGGCGCGCACACCGCCCATCTAAGCGGCGGTTCAAGTTCTGCCGCACAGCAATGTGTGACCTGTCATCCAACCTACGCCTACGTGACTGACCCAGGGCATTTCGCGTTAGCTTCCGTTGCTGAGGTTGTCTGGGGAAGTTTCGCCAACAAGAATAGCGGAGCCATTTGGAATCGCTTAACCAATACTTGTGCTTCGACGTACTGCCACGGCGATTTCGTGGGCGGCAAATCCGCCAACTCCCCGGATTGGATCGCCTCGGGTCAGGCTGATTGCGGATCATGCCATGACATCGGCGCCGATCCGTCAGAGCTTCGGGGTGTCCACAGTTTGCATATTACTTCGTTTGGTTTCACCTGCAACGATTGCCATGCCAATGTGGTCGATGCTGGCAAGAATGTGATTGACCGCTCCTTTCATGTGAATGGCATAGTCGACACGATGGCAGCCAACCCGGCAGCCTGTGCGAATTGTCACGCCCCGGCTCCGGCTTCATGCACTTACTGCCATGGCGGCATCGACAACCAGACCGGGGCTCCGCCAAAGGGGTTGAGAGGCGAAACCGCCACCACGACTCTTGCCGTTGGCGCCCATACCAAGCATATGAATGGAAGTGCTCTGGCTGGGCCGGTTCGGTGCAGCGACTGCCACACATCATATACACTTGTAACTGCCCCGGGACATTTTGCGACCGATTCTATTGCCGAGGTAGTCTGGGGCAACTTTGCCAACCGCAACGGCAGTGCAGTGTGGAGCCCAACTACCGGGCTATGCACAACCACCTACTGTCACGGCAATTTCCCGGGTGGGTATGCGTCCAATGCCCCGCTCTGGACGACGGCCAGTCAGGCCGCCTGCGGGTCATGTCACGATGTCGGCATAAATCCGTCGGCACTGGGAGGGCGGCACTCGAAACATGCCGGGGAGGGGGTCGCATGTTATAAATGTCATTCGGCAACGCTCAATTCAAGCGACCAAATTAGCAATCCAAATGTGCATGTTGATGGAATAAACACTGTCCAGTTCTGGACCGGCACCGGTTCGTGGAATCCGGCTACCAGCACGTGCAACCCGCCGGGCGGTAGCGGCTGCCACGATAGCGAGAACTGGTATTGACCCAGGCTCAGGCCTGCCATTGGCGTAAATAGGAGCAAATTACTCGCATAAAGGGTGGCGATTAGGTCGCCACTCATGCCGCGAGCGCGCTTTTCCTCAAATCACAAGTCGGTCTGCATAATACCGGGAACATCACCTGATTCATCCGCTATCAGCGGTTGATTTTTCTGAAGTATATAGTATAATCTGAATTCCCGGGACCGGGTGCAGAATGGGCAAATTACTGTCTGACGCTATGATAAAGCTTTTGAAGGTCTATCGTTCGGTCGTGCAATTGTGAAAGGTGTAACATGAAGCAGATATTGGTGACTGGTGCTGTTGGTCAGATTGGATCGGAGTTGGTATTGGCCTTGCGAAAGCGCTACGGCGCCTCGAACGTCATTGCGTCCGATATCCGGGTTCCCGAAAGTAGCGATCTCAAAGAAAGCGGACCGTTCGAGACGCTTGATGTCCTCGATCCCAACAGTATCACCCGCATCATGCAGTTGTACGAGGTCGGCACGGTCTACCATCTGGCAGCAGTGCTATCGGCAATTGGGGAGTCTCGCCCTGGCGTAGCCTGGCAAATAAACATGAACGGCTTGTACAACTTTCTTGAAGCGGCGCGGCAGTATCACTGCGCGCTGTTTTTTCCAAGCTCAATCGGCGCATTCGGCAAATCGACACCACTGGACGGTACACCCCAGGATACCATTCAAAGACCTGACACCATTTACGGCGTCACCAAAGTAGCCGGCGAACTCCTCTGCGACTACTATCACAAGCGGTTCAATCTGGACACTCGCGGGCTGCGCTTCCCCGGGCTGATCTCCTATGTTGCCGAGCCGGGAGGCGGCACGACCGACTACGCCGTCTCAATTTTCTACGAAGCGATCAAGCATAAGAAGTTCACGTGCTACTTGAAGCCCGACACCTACCTTGATATGATGTATATGCCGGACGCCTTGCGAGCTATGGTTGAACTGATGGAGTCCGATCCCGCCAAGCTGGTGCACCGGAACTCGTTCAATGTCTCGGCGATGCATTTCACGCCGGAGCAATTGGCGGCGGAGATCCGCAAGTTCGTCCGCGGATTTGAGATTAGTTATGAGGTCGACCCAGTTAGACAGGGAATTGCCGACTCCTGGCCCAATTACATGGATGACTCATGTGCCCGCAAGGAATGGGGCTGGAAGCCGGAGTATGATATGGAGCGCATGGTTAAGGATATGATAGAAAAGCTTACAGCGAAGCTCCAGTAGGTTATGGAGATGAACGAGCAGCAGTTCCCTCGAATGGGGATCGATATAGTAGAGGTTGAGCGGATGAGTCGGCTTAAATCCACCCCCGGTCTCACCGAGCAGTTATTTACACCCGGAGAGATCTCGTACTGCAAGACGCGGCGGCGACCGCATGCCTCTCTTGCTGCATGTTTCGCAGCCAAAGAAGCGTTCCTAAAGGCATCCGGTCTTGGCCTGCATGCCGGAATGATATTCTCAGAAATCGAAATTGATTTTGAACTTCCGAACCGGCCGCAATTGGCACTCCACGGCGCGCTCAAAGCGAGCCTGGGGGAATCCACGCTATGTCATCTGTCTATGGGAGAAAGCGGTGACCTGGCCTGTGCCGTTGTGGCGCTGGAAGAGAAGAGGATTAGTTGATATATGCATCATTTCGGATCATACGATAATCGCCTGACAACGTTTGACTGGAAGATCTCCGAGAAAGAGTTGGAGTACCAGCCGGGGAATATCATCAATATCGGCTGGTATTGCAGCGACCGAATCTGTAAGCAAGGAAAAGGCAACAAGACGGCGCTTCTCTGGGAGGGTCAGGGGGCGCCGGACCGCAAGTACACTTACGACGATATCCGGATCGCCAGCAACACAATCGGCTCGTACCTTCGGAGTCTCGGAATCGGCGCCGGCGACAGAGTCTGTCTGTTCATGGACAAGATTCCGGAACTGTATCTCGGTTTTTTGGGAGTGGTGAAAATCGGCGCGATTGCCCAGCCGCTCTTCTCGGCGTTCGGCGACGAATCGCTGTTTGTGCGGCTTGATGACGCCAAAACGAAAGCGATCATCACCCAGCGCAAGCATGCGCTTAAAGTCCGCAAGATTCTGGCGCAGATGCCGTATCTGGAACATGTGATTATTGTCGATCATGACGGCAAGAAAGAACTCAAGGATCGCGAGATCCCCTTCTCTCTGGACAGCGCCGCTCCAGTTGAGCATCTGGAAATTCATTCTACCACTGCCGAGTCGCCATCGGTACTCCACTACACTTCCGGCACCACCGGCAGGCCCAAAGGCGTGCAGCACGTGCACTACTCGCTCATCTCGCAGTATCTGACTGCCAAGTGGGTGCTGGACCTGCACGACGACGATATCTACTGGTGCACGGCCGACCCGGGCTGGGTAACCGGAACCTCGTACGGTATCATCGCGCCGTTTGCCTTGGGGGTAACACAGTGTGTGCAGGATGTCGGTTTTTCCGCGGAGAACTGGTACCGATTTATTGAGAAGAACAAGGTGACGGTCTGGTATTCAGCTCCGACAGCGATCCGCTCCCTGATGAAAGCGGGCGACGAAGTGGTGAAGAAGTTTCAACTGTCATCACTGCGCCATCTCGCCAGCGTGGGTGAACCGTTGAACGCCGAAGCCGTGCATTGGTCGCAGCGGGTGCTTGGTCTCGCGTTCCATGATACCTACTGGCAGACCGAAACCGGCTCAATCATGATTACCAATTTCCCCGGCATGAAAGTGAAGGCCGGCTCGATGGGACGGGCCTTCCCCGGCATCACATCGTGTGTGCTCGACTTGAAAACCTATGAACCGATAAAGGAAGCGGGCCGAATCGGTCTGATCGCTTTCAAGCCGGGCTGGCCGGCGATGATGCGCGCCTATTGGAACAACCCCGAAACGTATAAGAACAAGTTCAAAAACGGCTGGTATATGTCGGGAGATCGCTCCAGTATCGATAACGAAGGGTATTTCTGGTTCGCTGGTCGGGATGACGATATCATCAATACGGCGGGGCATCTGGTCAGTCCATTCGAAGTAGAATCGGCGCTGCTGGAACATCAGGCGGTGGCGGAATCGGCGGTCGTGGCGAAACCGGATGAAGTGAACATGGAAGTGGTGAAGGCTTTCGTGACGCTAAAGCGAGGATTCGAGGCCGGGCCGGACCTGGAATTGGATATCATGAATTTCATCCGGAAGAAACTCTCGCCACTGGCGATGCCGCAGGAGATAGAGTATGTCGAATCGCTTCCAAAGACGCGTAGCGGCAAAATCATGCGGCGTCTGCTTCGCGCCAAAGAATGGGGCGAGGGAATCGGGGATACGTCAACGCTGGAAAATGATTGAGACGACAAGAATACAGGTGATTGGAGCAATATATGGATGATATGAAACAGGTCGTTTTGACCTATGTGAAGAACGAATATCTTGAAGATGATGAAGAAGTGATCGATTTCGACACGCCACTCATTTCCGGAGGCATCGTCGATTCCTTCTCCATGGTCTCGCTGAAGCGGTTTCTTGAAAACAAGTACAAGATCAGTATCTCGGATGACAAGGCGACACCGGAAGCATTTGACTCGGTCAACAAGATCGTGGTGTTGGTACAGTCGTTTTTGAAATAGATCGTTGGCGATCGGTGCTGACAGGTCACATCCCGCTTCGCGGGACAAGACCTGTCAGAACGGTGGTGAGCGGTCACATTCGCAGGAGGTTATATGGGTTATAGCGATAAAGTGCGGGGAACGTATCAGCAGACGTTGAAGGGGATTCAGGAAGCGGGCCTCTTCAAGCAAGAGCGGTTCATCCATTCACCACAGGCGGCTGAAATCGAGGTAGAGTTCCCGACCGGCGCCGCAGTAAAGAAAGTAATCAACATGTGCGCCAACAACTATCTGGGGCTTTCCAGTCACCCGGAAGTTGTGAAGGCGGCACACGAAGGACTGGACAGCCGGGGCTACGGTATGTCCTCGGTCAGATTCATCTGCGGCACACAGGATATCCATCGAACACTCGAAAAAAAGGTCACCGAGTTCCTCGGCACCGAGGACACAATTCTGTTTCCATCCTGCATGGATGCCAACGCCGGTGTATTCGAGGCGATTCTGACAAAAGATGACGTTATGATTGCCGACCGGCTGGTTCATGCCTCGATTATCGATGGTATGCGGCTGTGCAGCGCCCAGCAGGATACGATCAAGCATGCCAACATGGAGCATCTCGAAGAAAAGCTCCAGTTGCATTCCGACAAACGGATGAAGATGGTTATCACCGATGGTGTCTTCTCAATGGACGGCGATACGCCGCCTCTGGACAAGATGGTGGAGTTGTGCGAGAAGTACGACGCGATGATCTTTGTGGATGACTCCCACTCCAGCGGGTTTATCGGAAAGACCGGCCGCGGTACGCACGAGAAGTATGGTGTGGTCGGTAAGATGGATGTCATTACGACCACGTTCGGCAAGGCGCTCGGCGGGGCATCGGGCGGCTGTGTCTCGGGACGCAAGGAGTTGGTTGAGATGTGCCGCCAGCGGGCTCGGCCGTATCTATTCTCCAATACTATCGCTCCCGTAGTTGTCGCCGGCGTGCTGAGAGTGCTGGATATTCTCTCCGAGAGCACGGAGCGACGCGACAAACTCGAGAAGAACGCCGCTTACTGGCGCAAGGGGTTGACCGAAGCCGGGTTCGTGCTGAAGGAGGGGGATACGCCGATCGTGCCGGTCATGCTGTTCAATGCCAAGGTGTCGCAGGATGTCTCGCGCGATCTGTATCAGGAAGGGATCTACGCGATCGGATTCTTCTTCCCGGTAGTGGCACAGGGCCAAGCCCGCATCCGGACCCAGATATCGGCTGGACACGAGATTCACCATCTAGACAAAGCGCTGGAGGCGTTTGTTAAGGTCGGTAAAAAATACAATATTCTTGGCAAGACGAAGCAGGAGATTATCGAGATGTACGGAGCCTAACTCCGTACCCCTCTCGCGTGTTGGGAAAGACTGCCGCTGGACTCAGGTCCGGCGGCAGTTGTCATTTGGCAAAATCGAAGTTGCTTTTACATTCTTGCCATCTGGCGAATTCCGACTATATTAGGCCTGTTTTGCCTTGGTGCCCGACCCTTTAGAGTGGGTTGCCGTATATGTCATTCCCGCGCAAGCGGGAATCCAGATTTGTAGATCAAGTGCGTTCTAGCGCTTGACCACATGTCAACCGGAGAAGAACCAATGTCGCTGACTAAATTCGTTGAAGCCCTTAACGCCGAAATTGCCTCAATCGAAGAATCCGGAACGGCCAAGGGGTACGAGCGGGTAGTAACCGCCTTTATTCCACCTTCCGGGAAGAAGGGCCCCCGCTTTCTGCTTCAAGGATTCGGCGACAAGCAGTTCATCCGAATGAACTCAAACTCCTATCTCGGGCTTTCGGTCCACCCACGATTAATAAAGGCCGAGGAAGATGCCGCAAAGAAATACGGCGTCGGGCCGGGGGCGGTTCGGTTTATCAGCGGCACGTATGAGCCGCATGCCGAACTGGAGCGGAAACTGGCCGCATTTCACCATCGCGAAGACTGCATGATTGCCAGCGCCGCGTATACATCGGTGCTCGGCGTGATTGTTACGCTGGCTACTCCCGAGACGATCATCATTTCCGATGAGCTTAATCACAACTGCATCATAAACGCGATGAAGCTGGCGCGCCCCAAAGACCGCAAGGTGTACCGTCACATGAATATGGCGGATTTCGAGCGCAAGATTGTCGAGTCAATCGGTCAATGCGACACGTTGCTGGTCATCACCGACGGCGTTTTCAGCATGCGGGGTGTGTTTGCACCGTTGCAAACAATTTGTGAGATCGTCGGGAAATACAATGACCGGTTTTCTCGTGGCATTGTCGTGATCGTCGATGATTCACACGGAGTCGGGGCGCTTGGGAAGACCGGTCGCGGCACGGAAGAGATTACGCAGGCCAAAGGGGTTGATATTATTGTCGCCACTCTCGGCAAAGCGTTCGGCGTAAATGGCGGGTATGTATGTTCGTCGAAGGAAGTCATTCGCTATCTGCGCGAGCGGAATCAACTCTACATCTTCACCAATCCGATTACGCAAGGGGAGGCGGCCGCCGGTGTAGCTGCTATCGACATCCTTGACAGCAATGAGGGGAGAGACCTGTTGTTGCATCTGCATTCCATGACCGTATTCTTCCGAAATGGTCTGATTGCGTTCGGCTACGAGACTCTGTCCAGTCCGCATCCGGTCGTGCCGCTCTTGGTTCGGGAAACTGAGAAAACCAAGCAACTTGTCAACTTCCTGTTCGAAAACGGCGTGCTGGCCACCGGGCTGAATTACCCTATCGTCCCCAAAGGGGACGAGCTCATTCGGTTCCAGGTGAACGCCAGCCACACGCTGCACGATCTTGAGTCGGTGCTGGGTGTTCTTGCCGCATTCAGACACCATTGCTGGAATAAGCAGCCCCCCGCATGAGCGGGCTTATTACCTGTTTCCGAAAGCGGAATTCACGAGTGGTTTTCCTCCTGTTTCCTAATTATGCCGCGCCTTTGAAACTTGACACGCTTACCGACCTAATCGTACACTTGACCAAAGTCAAAGTCACAAGCGCTGACCGTGCATTATCTATGTGCGGACCGATATTTTTCAAAGGGAGTGTCGTATGATTCGAATCGCTATGGCTGTCGCCGTGCTCGTGGCTATTGCCGCGCCGGTGTTCGCAGAAACCTGTGTGGAATGCCACACCAAGATCACGCCCAACATCGTCTCTGACTGGAAACTGAGCAAGCACAGCATCAATGATGTTGACTGCTCGGTCTGCCACGGTTCCGACCATTTGTCGGCAACCGATGTGGACAAAGTCCTCCTGCCCACACCGCAGACGTGCGGCGCGTGCCATTCTGAGCGAGTGGAGCAGTTCTCGAAGGGAAAACACGCCGCGGCTTGGGCTGCGATGAAGGCGATGCCGACCACGCACGCAGCGCCGGTGGCGCTTATCGATGGTATGAAAGGATGCGGCGGCTGCCACAAAGTCGGTTTGAAATCAGAGGCCGAGATCAAGCAGTTGCGGGCCGAGGGATCAGTATTCGGAAACGCCTCGTGTGATGCCTGCCACACGCGCCACACTTTTTCACTGGTGGAGGCGCGAGAGCCGCAGGCCTGCCAGACCTGTCACATGGGGTTCGACCACCCGCAGTGGGAGATGTACTCTGCCTCCAAGCACGGTGTCCGCTACCTGCTGAAGCAGAACGGCACGCTGCCGGCCACGACTGCCGCGCCGAAATGTCCGGACTGCCATATGATCGGCGGGAACCACGAAGTTCGCACCGCCTGGGGGTTTCTCGCCGTTCGCTTGCCACTTCCTGCCGATACGCAGTGGGCGGCCGACCAAGCCACGATACTCCAGGCGCTCGGCGTGTTGGATCCCGACGGGAAGCCGACCGGAAGATTGGAGGTGGTCAAGGCGGCCGACGTCGCTCGCATGACACAGGAGGCCTTTGACACTGAACGAAACAAGATGATTCAAGTCTGCGGCAATTGCCACTCGGAGAATTTTGCCAACGGGGAACTCCGCAAAGGGGACGACATGATTCGCGTAGCGGACCACATGCTGGCGCAGGCGATTCGGATTATCGCCGGTCTGTACAAAGACGGCATTATATCAAAGCCTGCCACCTACACGTATGCCTTCCCGGATCTGCTGACTTTCCACGATGCCCCAACGGTGATCGAGCAGAAGTTATTTACTATGCACCTGGAACATCGCATGAGAGCGTTCCAGGGGACATTCCATGCCAATCCGGACTATGCCCTCTGGTACGGGTGGAGCGAGATGGTCCGTGACCTCGCGGAGATAAAGGAACTGGCTGCTGAATTGAGGAAAGGACATAGCGGGAAGAAGGGGTAGACCGCCGTTGAGTCTTGTGGACGGCAGATCTCCCGGTCTGCCGTTCTTGCTTGTTAATGATACCCCACCAATTAGAGTCTATTGAAAAGGCTGAGTTAGTCATCGCGAGGAGTGACGCGCTTCGCGGCACGACTTCGCCATCTGTCTGCCACGAAGCGAACCGACAGATTGCGACGTCCCGTCAAGGACGGGACTCGCAATGACTTGGACCGGCCCTCCGGTTAACCTATGGAGAAGACTACTTTTTCGCCAATACTCCGGCGTCACGCATCATATGCTCGAGCATAAGAATCTGACCGTAGTGCGATGCAAAGTGCTCCAGCACGTGATAAAGTGTGTAAGAACGTGTTATCTGCTCGTCGCGAAGCACGTAAGTGGTTTCGAGCTGGTCGTCAGTCCACGTACGAAGTTCTCTGCGCACTTCCGCGCGGGCAGCGTCCATCATTTTCCAGTAGTCATCCAGGCTCTTGCCTGCCAGCGACTGCGCGTGTCTGCCGTCCTCTTTGAGCGGCAGACCATCGTCGCGCATTCCTATTCCGGTGATCCGTCTGAGGAGAACGTCGCGATCCGGCACGAGCGGCAATTCGTGCGCAGCTACTATGATCCAGTGCAGTTCGACCACGGCCAAGTGCGCCAGCAACATGCCGATAGTGTTCATCCCGGGTCGAGGCTGCCACTCCAGATGCTCGGTTGAAAGACCTTCAAGATCTTCCTTCAGCCGGCATAGCTGATCGTCCAGTTGTGCAGCAAACAGCCCGACCATTTGTTGGTTCAGCCTCTCATATCCTGCCGGAATCTTGAGTCTGAGTAACTTCACCGTGTGTCTCCTTTGACTATCCACCTGCTGGTGCGGTGGATCCGTTACTGAGGTCCTTGCCGCTCACAGCGAACCAGACTGTGCCAATCACGCCAAAGGCGAATGCGGTAAGGAAGTTCGCGGTCGGACTGACCAGCCACAGCAGTGAACCGCCGAACGCCGCCACCGATACAATCGTGTCGCGAATCAGGTAATACAGCCCAAACATTGCAGCTTCGCGCGCCTTGGGAGCTAGATCCATTATCAATGCCTTGCGCGTCGGCTCGCCGAACTCCTTGAGTCCGCGAACGAAGAATGCCAACGCCAGCCACCAGAACGATTGTGAGACCAGCAGGATCAGGGGGAAGATTGCGAAGAAGACAAACGTGACAACTATGAACGGTTTCTTCTGCGTTTTGTCCGCATAGTATGCCACCGGGATATAACACAGAACCGCGGTCGCCATCTCAACGGTCGTGAGAACGCCGAACTCAAACGCGGTCACGGGCGCAGATACTGTCCTCATCGCCCATACGACCGCAAACGCATAGGGGATCTGCTCGCAGAAGCGAATCAGAATGTCGGATACCAGAAGATTCCTCATATCCGCGCTCATCAGGCGAAAGAGCGTGATCGGGTTCTTCTCGGCGGTTAACTCCCCGGTGGAGGCACGCCCCCTGCGATCATCCTCAATCATGATCTGCTGGAGAATCGCCGCGACTATCGCCATCAGCAGAGCGGCTGCAAACGCCAGTCGGACGCCTTTGACCTCCCCCCAGATGCCGATGAACAGCCCACCCAAAAGCGGGCCTACCGACATGGGAATCCGCCGCACGAGCGAATGCATCGAAACGCCCATTGTCCGTTTATTGGACGGCAGAATTCGAGCCACCAGTCCCATCGTAGCCGGAAGGGAGATAGCGCTCCAAGCCAGAAAGAAAAAGGCACCACACAAGACGGCGTAAATTGATGGTACCAGAAAGACAATCACAAAACCAATCATGGCCATCAGATTGAATACGAGAAGCGCCCGCTTGGTGCCGATTCGATCTGCCAGATAGCCGCCGGGGAATGAATAGAGGGCGCCAAGCAGGTTCTGCAGTCCGCTAAGCAGCCCAATAATCATTGCTCCGCCCCCCAGAGCCATAAGGTAGATCGGCAGGAATCGTTCGGCAATTCGTTCCCCCATTCCCACCAGTATGACCATCCCAAGAAGTGCAACCATGCCTCGTTTCAGGGCAAAGAAGTCAATGATGCGGCGTGTCAGGCTCATCACGTATTGGCCTGTGGCTTATTCTTGGCTACTTCCAGACGACACCATGCATAGAGAGCATCATACACGGCGAATTGATTGCAGAGATTCTCATTATCATCCGGGTATCTCAGGCTATATCCGACTGCGATTGCCTCCAGCCCGGCTGCCACCGGGTCCGCATTCGGGTGATCGGTATCTGCGGCATTGACGATTCTTGCAAGTCGGAGCAGGGCTTGGTCTTTCAACTTATACTTGTGGATAATGGCATCAAGAGTACAGTAATCGCCGTGATGTCCGAGTTCCGCGCCGGGGATGTCAAAGGGGACTGCCTGTTCCAGTTGGGCGACCTCCTCAACCTGGCTGGCCGAAACAAAGAAAAACTCAGCCTCGGAGTCCACAAACCGCGAGATCAACCAAGGGCAGGCGACGCGGTCCACATGCACATGGGAACGAGTGATCCATTTCATTCCGTATCCTCCAGTAAAGTTCATATAGCATACCGCTGATCTACTGTCAAACAGTGAATATCCAGGGAGTGAGAAGCGGGATCGCGATCCGGCTACCGCGACATGAGTTGTCGATAGAGACCGGCCAGCGTTTCACCGTACCTGGACCATGTATACTCGCGGGCGCGGAAACATCCAGCCTCAACCAGTTGCTCGCGCCATGATGCGTCGCTCAGGAGCCGCTCAAGCGCTGAACCTGTCTGCTCAGGAGAGGCCGGGTCCACCAGTACGGCCGCGCCATCACCGACCTCCCGTGTGGCGCAGCGTTCCGACGCAATGACCGGGCACCCGTGCGCCATGGCCTCGAGCACGGGAAGGCCAAACCCTTCGTCCCATGACGGTTGCAGCGACGCGAGCGCGTTCGAATAGAGCGCATTCAAATCGACGTCGGCAATGCGAGAGATAACTGTCAATCGGTCAGGCTCGATCTGGGCCAGCGCCGGAACCGCCGAATCCTCATAGCCATATCCCGGCTCCCCTACGCAGACCAGCTTGAGTGATGGCATCTTCCTGACGGCCGCAACAATATGGGGGAGATTCTTGCGGAACTCGAGTCGGCCGACAAATAGAACGTATTCCCGGTGGCGCAGACCATAACGGTCGAGGATATCCGTCGAAGTTGCGACTGGCTGCGGGCAATCTACGCCGTCGGGAATGACACGGCAAAATTCAGCATCTACTACGCCAAGCCGCAGTAATTCCGACTTGGTCCACTCCGACCCGGTCACGACCAGGTCCGCATTCTCGATATCGCCCTTGAGCCGGTCTCCGAGTTTGCGCTGGAAGGCGGCACCCTGAAATCGATTTGGGTGTAGTGACCAGGCGTCGTGGACCGAATAGACATGAAACCGAGAACTCACCGGCAGCTTCCGATGACAGAGCGAATGTGTGATGTCCACAGACGGCATCCAGAGCCGATTCAGCAAGCTGATTCGCCTGATGCGGACCGATGGCGCCAATGTTGGTTTCCTGCCTTTAGCCCAGTAAGCAGTGACGATGAGATCACTAAACTTCGCCAGTTCGATAACAGTGGCGGCACACACACGCGCAATTCCGCCAAATGGGTTGCGAGCGAAGGCGGTAATATCGACGGCAACCTTGATCATTTAGCTATCAAGGTAAGAGAGATAGAGAGAATTACAAGTTGAACTTCGCTCGGCAGGCGCGCCGTCAACGAGATGCCGACGGTAACTGGGTTGAGTTGAGCGTCGATTCGATCATCTCCTCGATCTGAGAGATACGAAACGGCTTGGCCAGAACGCCTTCGGGAGACGCTTGGGCAATGATGTCCGGGTAGGCCACTCCCGTGACGAAGAGGATCGGCATGTCGGGATAGAGACGCTTCACTTTGTCGCGCAACTGCAGGCCGTTCAACTTCGGCATTCTTATGTCGGTGATCATGAGAGCAAAGCTCGTTTCCGCCAGAACTTCAAGCGCCCGAACTCCGTTGGCCGCGCCGGTTGCGTTGTAACCGATTGCCAAGAGCGTGTCAATCAGCAGCGAAAGCAGAGCAGGGTCATCGTCAACCACCAATATGTTTGGGCGGAATTGCTCCATGGTCATAACCTGATAATCTTCAGCAATTTGGTTTTGCGGTCTTCAAGCAAAGCCGGAGTTGTTGCCTCGATATTCAATCGTAACAGCGGCTCGGTGTTTGACGGCCGCAGGTTAAACCACCAATCCGGATACTGTACGGTAAGCCCGTCAATCGTGTCCTGCTCACCGTCGGCAAACGCCTTAGTCACCGCAGCGATTCTGTCCGGAATCGAGTCAACCCGGCTGTTTATCTCGCCGGAGCGGACATACGGGTCAATCTCTTTCACCATTTCATGCAACGGTCGATTCTCCATCGAGATCAACTCGAGACAAACCAGAAACGCAATCAGTCCGGAATCGGCAAACCAGTTGTCGCGGAAATAGAAATGACCGGAGTGTTCTCCGCCAAATATGGCGTTGTGTTTTTTCATCAACGGTTTGATGATCGCATGACCGACACGCGTGCGAACAGGTGTGCCGCCCATCTTGGTGATCAACTCCGGCACAGCGCGCGAGCAGATCAGATTGTAAAGCACGGTTTCGCCGCGGTGCTTGCTTAGCAGGGCGCGGGCCACAAGCGCCGTCACCATGTCGCCGCCGAGTTGGCGGCCTAATGTGTCCACCAGAAACATGCGGTCGGCGTCACCGTCGAACGCCACGCCGAAATCGGCTTTCGTGTCGGCGATCATTTTCTGCAAATCGACCAGGTTTTCCAATTCAATTGGCGACGCCGGATGGTTTGGAAAACTTCCGTCCAACTCGAAATAAAGCGGCGTCACCTGGACCGGCAGTTTCTCCAGCACCGGACCGAGCGTCAGCCCGGCCATGCCGTTGCCGGCGTCGATGACAATGTGGTATGGTCTGATTCTTGACACGTCGACAAACGAGAGGCAGTGTTCCGCGTAATCCTCACCGATATCCTTGCGCGCAATGACACCGCGCGATGGCGACTTCGCTGTATAGGTGCCATCTTGAATCGCCTTCAGGACTTGATTCAATCCCTCCTGACCGGAAAGCGGTTCGGCGTTCTTGCGACAGATTTTGAATCCGTTGTACTCTTTGGGATTGTGGCTGGCCGTTATCATTACCCCACCGTCGTATCCGAACTTGCCGACCGCAAAATAAAGGCCGTCGGTGGAGCAGAGTCCGAGATCGATGACGTCCACGCCCTGATCAGTAATTCCATGAGCTAAACTGTCAAACAATTCTGCGCTGGACAGCCGCATGTCGCGGCCAACGGCGATCGCTTTGGGCTTGAGATATCCGGCCAGGGCGCCGCCTATCTGATAGGCGATATCACCGTTGAGCTGATTAGGGTAGGTTCCTCGGATATCGTAGGCTTTGAATATGGACGGATCGATTGTCATGATTCCCTTCATGTCCTTTTCGGCGGTATGGTGCCTCACTGCTTGCGGCGGGGTCGGAACCACTATGACTTCTGCAACCTATATCGGCATCCTTGCCGCGACAGACTACATGGGAGAAGCCCAGAAAGCAACAAAAAGTGGGTCTTACAGCGGCAGCGGGTCAGTGGCTTGCGAGATCAGGGTAGTAATGATTGAACGAGTGATACTCGCATAGCCGCTACCAGGGAAAGGCCGGGGTCTAACAGTGAGAGGCCAATGGCCGACAATCGTTTTAAGCTTGTTTTCCGCAGCCTTCGCGGCAACTTGCGGGGGAGATGCATCGTAGATATGGAAGACGGGGAAAGTCCGAGTGAACCGTCGTGCTTGCTATTGGTAGCTGAAGATTTGCGAGACCGCGGGCTTTTGGGATGGAGAGACCCCGCAGGATGAGAGGACGTGACCCGATGAGAACGAGACTTCGCTTGCTGCGACGAATATCGGCGTTGGTCATACTAATACTCTCAGCAGTATTTGTGTTCACGAACAACTCAAACGGCTCAATCTTCAAGAAGGGGAAGAACGTCAGTATTTCCAATCTCGACCAATACGATGATGACCTCTATGTATACTGTGACAAACTCACTCTGCAAGGCGAAGTGACCGGTGACCTGACGGCCTTCTGCTTTGGGATCGAACTTTTAGGTGGGGTCGGACAATCAGCCAATCTCTTCTGCCAGAACCTTTCTGTCAAAGGCAGAGTCAACGGTTCACTTCGAGCGTTTTCCCAGAATGCCCAAATCGACGGCTACATTTCTCGTTCGGTGCTTGGCCTTGGGCAGACGATGAGTTTCAACCAGGGGTCGGTAGTCGAGAAGGATGTCACGCTCTATTGCACCAGGGCCGATCTGGCCGGTACGATCCGCGGGAACGCGAATATCACCGGTGGCCGGGTTGTGATCTCGGGCGTAATCACAGGGGATGTGACAATCGATGCCCGCGAAATTGAGATTGTCGCTCCAGCCGTCATCACCGGAAACCTGACCTATACGTCGGAGCAGAAAGCTCAAATCGAGATCGACAAGGGTGTTTCGATTGCCGGGCAAACGACCTGGAAGAAGCCGGAGGAGAAGAATACCGAGACAGATCATGAGAACCTAACCCGATTTCTGATGCGGGTTTCGGCGGCTCTGGCAGCATTCATTTTCGGCCTGATCGTCGTGCGGATCTTCCGGCCATATGCGGAAGAATCGTTTGCTCAGTTGAAAACGAGGTTTTCCGTATCGGTTGCAGCCGGCGTGTTGGGAGTAATTGCTCTTGTCGTCTGTGTGGTTATTCTTGTTCTGGCACTGGCGTTCATGGTTGCCGGATGGGTGCTGGTCACCAGCGAACTAGCGCCGGTCGGCTCCCTAATCCTGGTTTTCTCCACTCTCATGATCCCAATCTCCAGTTTCCTCGGCATCACCGGTGGCGTGATCTTGTATTCCGGAAAGATCGTGGTGGCGATGCTGATTGGCTGGCTGATTATGTCTCGCGCTCGGCCGGAGGCCGACCCGCTCTCGAAAGGCGGCATGTTCATTGGTTTGCTGGTGCTGGCTCTGCTGTTTTTCATCCCATATGTCGGAACCGGGCTGTACATAATCGTTTCGGTGATCGGAAGTGGCGCGATCCTGCTGGGGATTAAGAACTGCCATCGTCCGATCTGGGGTTCACCGCACGGCATAACGAATGGAGCTGGATCGCAGGTCGAGGGTCAGGGGCAGGCGTAAGGGGTGATTCGAGATCGTAATCGCTACGCAACCTGCGGCGTACGAAGGAATCAGGTTTAGGCGTCCGGGGAGGTGTGGATGTTGTTCACTTGAAGCCAGTGTCGGCCACTCCACACTCTGGTCAGTCCTAGGCTTAGCACCGTTGCTGAGGCTGATTGCAGGAGAGTGTTAGTGTGATCGACCGCCGTCTTATCAACAGGAAACCCAATGCCAAGGATGTGCAGCCGAAGGTCGGTAACGGGAAGACTGAGCCAACTGCCGTTCTCCAGAAGTGCCAACATGATCTTGGTTCGGTCTTCATACTCGCGCACTGAAAGTTTCGTTCTGCCGCTGAGCTTCAAGAAGCCAAGGGAAGCAAGGCCTGTGTTTGGCGGTGACGAGTAAGTCTGCCTGGTCCTTTCCAGGGTTGGCCCAAATATGGTGGGAATATCATTCCGAGCTTTTTCCGCAAGGAGTTGCCATAAACTCTCCTTGCTCAAGTAGCCAAGCTTCCGAATCCGATGCAAAGTTATCTGCCGGTCCTCCATTTCCGGCGGTTGCATCCGCGGTACCGTGTCACCGATGTCAAGACGGGCGCCGAGATCAAACGGCCCTCCCTTACGGGCATGCATATAGCACGTGAGAGCTTGCGGATAAGGAACGGTGATCCGCACGCTCTCCATTGTCTGCGCATCGATACCTGCAACGCAGATATTGGGGAATTCCATCCGGGTCAGGTGGGTGACAATAAATTCCATACTCCCCCTGAGGGCTATAGATGAATAATCGTTATATCTCTCCAATGTAGTTTCAAGTACTCGGCCGCAAGTCGGCGATGACAATGCTCAGCCTGCGGCTCGCTGCACAAAAGGACCGAAGTACGTTCAAATGATGCGCGATCTAATTGATCTTGGACATGCCGTTCCTCTAAGAGGTTTAGATAGGCCAGCTCGAACTCCTCCCAAGCACCCTTCTCCTTCTTCAATTGAGTAAGCATCGGATGCGTTGGTGCTAACAGTGGCTCATGGAAGTAATCGGCACCGCAAATCTCGCGAAGAAAATACGGGAGATTGTCGGCCTTAGTAAACCCGGCCAGTTGTGACGTGTTGTTAAGTCGAATATCGACTAGCCGCTGAATGCTACGGCTACTCAATAATCCAAAAAATGACTGCGCTGATTTTCCCGCAAAACCGATCGTGTAGATTTCCATGAGTCCTCTTCCTTTGACGCGAACAGGTCTACTTGATCCAATCCTGGCTTAGATGTGCGGATCTCCTCCACGAGTTGCTCGTACGTCATTCCCGAGCCATCTCCGCGAATATGCTGTACGTGTACTTGCCGCTCATTTAGAACTCTGGAAATCAGTAGGTGGCGATGGCAAGTAGAAGGATCTTCCTCACTGCACATGATCGCGATTCGGGATCGTTCTGACTCCGAGACCAGCCGATCAATTCCTTGATTGAAGCTAAAGGACTTGGATAGCTTGCCGTACAAAACGTACCCACTTGAATCATAAAACTCTAGTCCGTCAGGACGTCCCCCCAGTTCATCACCCATAAACAGGTACAATACCCCACGCTTCGGCAGTTCGTTCTGAAGTACGATTTTATTGAAGTGCGGCGCGTAAGCTGATACCGGGGCGGAACGTACGTCGACGACCTCGGCCAACTCGAACCGTTTCAGCAAATCAACGAATCGTTCGAGCGCGTGATTTGAGTGCCCAATGGTGTACACCATACGTGATAATCTACGGCCCTTCCGGATTTCGCGCAATCACGACTTGCCAGTGCCGCCCGCTCCAATGTCACATTGTAAGGAAAGCCCCGAAGTATCAACCCCACTACCCCCTCACAAACTCCGCTACTTTTTTCGCAAACTCGCGAACCTCCGCCATTTCCTTTGCCGATGGTATCAGCCTCGCCCGGAACGGCTCTGGGTAGACTTTGAGTTTCATGGAAGCAAGTCGATCGGCGATCAGCTTTGTCCCTTCTCCGCCCCAGCCGTAAGACCCAAACACCGCCGCCTTCTTGCCAATGCTGTACACCGTCGAGAACAGATTCATCAGATCCCAGACCGGTCTGGGGGCGTCGCCATTGAAAGTCGGCGTCCCAACCAGCACCGCCGCACTTCTCTCAATCAAGTCCTGTGCTTTCTCACTTGGACAGGTGGTCAGTTCCACCAGTTCCGTCCTAAGACCGGCTTCCGAGAGACCCTTCTCGATTGCTTCTGCCAGCAAACCCGTATTGCCGTAGTTGGTAACATAAAAAATAGTGACGCACGGAGCCCCTGCCAACCTGTCGATAGTCCAGTCCTTGTAATCCTGGATGAACTGCGCCGCGTATTTTCTAAGTACTGGACCGTGCGACGGCGCTATAATCTTGACATCGAATCCGTCGAGCTTGGGTATATTCCGCCGGATGTAACCGCTAAACGGCCGCATGATCGAGTCGAAATAGTACTTCATCTCATGCCGAAGATCCACGCGAACATCTTCGTCGAAAATCGATTCCCCTGACAGGTGTGAGGCAAAACCGTCACAGGAAAACAGAACCTTGTCCTCGGGACTGAATTCCATCATCGTGTCGGGCCAGTGCATGTACGGCATCATCTTGAATTTCAGAGTGACGCCACCCAGATCAATCTCAGTATCGTCTTTGACGGCTGTCAGCGGAGTCTCATCGTTGAGCACGTTCTTGACGAACGGCAGGGCGGCGCCGGAGCAGACAATTTGGAGTTTCGGGCTGCGTTTCAGCAGTTCGGCTATTGCGCCGCTGTGATCCGGTTCGGTGTGATTAACAATCAAGTAGTCCACAGATTCGAGAGGAGTAAGCGATGCGACCTTTGCAAAGTACTCGTCAGAGAACTGCTTCTTGACCGTATCGATGAGAGCTATCTTTTCTCCCTTGACCACATAGGCATTGTACGTCGTGCCGTATCGGGTGGGCATGACAATGTCGAACACCCGAAGATTCGGGTCTTCGACGCCTGTCCACCAAATATGATCGGAGATTTGTGCTGTATTCACGGTGAGGCCTTTTCTTACGGTTGTTGGTTGCCATTCACTGACTGAACCCGACAATCAGCTTGACGGGATCAATCTGCTCAACCGGTGCAACGGTCAGAAGTTCCCTCGGGGAGATATCAATCAGCTTCTTAACCTCCGGATCGCTGATACGATCAGCAGGCAGGCCGATTATGGTTCGGCATCTGACCGGCGTCAGTTCCTCGATAGTTCGATAGGCCATGCCATAGCCGGATCGGATCTTGTACCACCACCAGAAGATCGTTTGGTTGAATGGAAACCACATGACGTTGTTCTTTTCCAGGACCTGCTGCACCATCCGCTCGCTTGTCAGGTTTGGTTCGACGGCGATGACCCGGTTGATGCGCGGTTCATCAGCCGCCGCCCATTGCGCGGCATCACCACCAACACCCCAGCCTACAACGGTGAGAGGATGTCTGAGTCGGCCTTGAATCTCCAAGTAGCCGATGACCGCCTCCAGATCGGAGGCTTCTAGCTGGCCATCGCTCCGATACTTGCCGGTGGAAAGCCCCGAAGCCCTCTGATCATACAGGATGACCTCGACTCCCGAGTCAGCCAGTGCCTGAGCCGGGCCAAGCAGACTGGAGCGATCCAGCCCTTCCCGATGCATAAGAACGGCGAGTCCGCGCTGCTCCCCGGCTGAATTAGGCCTCGGTGTCACCCTGATGCATGCCAGCTTCGTCAAACCATCCGCTTCTACCCAAAAGGTATCGGCGGCCAATCCTGCCGCCAAGAATACACTTGGGTCATTGGCTGGAGCCGATTCAGACGTGTAGGAATCAACGTTGGCCCTGGCCATAAGCGCCTTGGTCCTGTTTAGCGGGTAAATAACATATAGGACGAACAGGACCGCCACCAGCAGCAACACCGCGACTGTCTGAACGGTCTCCTTCACAGCGCGAGACATCCAAGCCATATATTCTTATCCCTCAATCAGTAAGCAGTGATCGGTCGAGTCGAAATCAAGGCGGGTACGGGAAATAAGTCAACAGAAAAGAATCAGCGCTGGCGCAGACCGCCAGACATGCTCCCGTGCGGGAGCACTGTGTATTGGAGCACGAGAGTCGGTTTGGGAGCACGTAAGGTCCCACCTGTCGCAGGGTTTGGTTCGGACCAAGCACTTCCGG
>Ga0315293_10001074_pt1 | contig 26491 bp, 28 predicted proteins | sample YL17G13_20_MG_FD_203071 | JGI IMG/M metagenome (GOLD analysis project Ga0315293, IMG submission 203071) | Sediment microbial communities from Yellowstone Lake, YNP, Wyoming, USA - YL17G13_20 | ecosystem: Environmental > Aquatic > Freshwater > Lake > Sediment | place: USA: Wyoming | collected...
CATAAAACCGATGCGGCTGATGCCGTTGATGATCGTCCCGTCGTGTCCGGCGGAGAGCTCCATCTTCAGCCTTTCCGGATGGGTCTTCCCGGTCGGGTCGTCGCCGACCGGCGTTTTGTAATCGACCTGGATCGGGTCCGCCGGGTCGAGGTTGACGACGCGGCGGTTCTCGATATAGACGCAGGGCACGCGGTCGCCGGTCGCCGGCATGCCGAAGAAATAATCGAACCCGATCTCGAGGGGGCCGGGCTCGATCTCGCCGTTCCAATCGAGCCGGCCGTCGCCCAGCCCCAGGTGCCACTTTCCCACCGCGCCCGTCGCGTAGCCGGCCTTTTTCATCAGCGCCGGTAGCGTCGGGCGGCCCGGCTCAATGATCAGGGCGGCGTCCCCCGGGAGGATGCCCGTGCCGGGCTTGCGCCAGGCATACTCGCCGGTGAGGATCGAGTAGCGCGTGGGCGTGCAGGTCGCGTTCGGCGCGTAGGCGTCGGTGAACCGCACGCCCTGGACGGCCAGGCGGTCGATGTTGGGGGTCTTGATCTTCGTCGCGCCGTAGCAGCCGAAGTCGCCGTAGCCGCCGTCATCGGCCAGAATGAAGACCAGGTTGGGTTTGCGGCCGGCGGCGGCCGGCGGCCTCTTCAAGACGAGCGAGGCGAGCGGCAGCGCCGCAGTGCCCATGACCGCGGTCTGGAGGAAATCGCGTCGGCTCGGCATGCTCGGATCTCCTGAATCTTGGGCGGGATTATATCACAGCCGAAGAGGGGGCGGAAACGACGAGCGCCCCATTTTTTATATTTCGAGCGCTATTGTTTTGACATTTTGATTTTGATAAAATCACAACCTTTAGGTAAGCTTCGATCATGCTCCGCATGATCATTATTCGTTATGGGAAGGGAAATATGTTTATATGGGTTTTCCATCGCATCAGCGGCCTTTTACTCATTCTTCTGTTGGGACTCAAATTCCTGACCTCCTTCTTCCTCATGACCAAGGGGACCAAGCCTGACTGGGCCCTCGTCCTCCACACCAATCCTCTCACCAACACGTTCCTGATCGTGGCCGGCGTCTATCACGCCTTCTACGGACTGAGGACCTTCATCATCGACTGCGGCGCGCGCAAGGAGAAGCTCCTTTTCTGGATCTTCACCGGCCTCGGCACCGCCGCCACCGCCGCCCTGCTGGTCATTTACTACACCAGGAACTACTGAGCTATGGTCAACCACGATATCCTCATCGTCGGTGGGGGGCTGGCGGGGTTGGCCGCGGCCTTGACCTCCGACCCCAAGCTCAATGTAGCGGTCCTCTCCAAGGTCCACCCGATCCGGTCGCATTCCGTCGCGGCCCAGGGAGGAATCAACGCCGCCCTGGCCAACAATCCGAACGCGAAGGACGACACCTGGGAGAAGCACGCCTTCGACACGATCAAGGGCAGCGACTACCTGGCCGACCAGGACGCCGCCGAGCTCATGTGCCAATTGGCCATCCCGACCATGTATGAGCTCGACCACTGGGGGGTTCCCTTCAGCCGGTTCCCGGGAGGCGTGATCGCCCAGAGCCCCTTCGGCGGCGCGGGATACCCTCGGACCTGTTACGCGGCCGACCGGACGGGACAGGTCCTCCTTCACACTCTCTACGAGCAATGCATCAGGAAGAACGTCACGATCTATGATGAGATCGTCGTGACCAACATCGTTGTCCGCGACGGCCGCTGCGTCGGCCTCGTCGCCTACGACCTGGCCACGGGAGAGATCCGGCCCTTCGCCGCCAAGGCCGTGATCTTCGGCACCGGCGGATACGGCCGCATCTACAAGCTCTCGACCAACGCCTACATCAATTTCGGCAGCGGCATCGGGATGGCCTACCGGGCGGGCATTCCGCTCAAGGACTTGGAGTTCGTCCAGTTCCATCCCACGGCCCTCTACGGAAAGAACATCCTCATCACCGAAGCCGCGCGGGGCGAAGGCGGCTACCTCGTCAACAACAAAGGCCGGCGCTTCATGGAAGACTACGCCCCGAAAGCCATGGAGCTCGCCCCGCGCGACATCATCGCCCGGTCCATCACGAGCGAGATCCTCAAGGGCAACGGCTTCGAGAATGCCTATGTCTACCTCGACCTCAGGCACCTGGGCCGGGAAAAGATCGAAAAGCGGCTCCCGGGCATCCAGAAGATCTGCATCAACTTCGCCGGGATTGATCCCGTCGACACCCCTATCCCCATCCAGCCGGCCCAGCATTACTCCATGGGCGGGATCGACGTCGACATGAATTGCGCCTCTCACGTCAAAGGCTTCTACGCCGCGGGCGAATGCGCCTGCGTCAGCGTCCACGGAGCGAACCGGCTCGGCGGGAACTCCCTCCTCGACGCGATCGTCTTCGGCAAGATCGCCGGCGTCTCGGCCTCGAAATTCATCAACGAGGGCGGGTTCGCCGGCCCGAGGGACGCCGAGATCACGGCGGAGGCCAAGACCCTCACCGACCAGTTCGAGAGCATCCGGAAACGGGACAAGGGCCACAACGTCTACCAGCTTCTGAACGACCTCAAGATCCTGATGAGCGAGAAGGCCGGCATCTACCGCGACGGAAAACAGCTCCAGGAGGGCCTCGACGGCCTGTCCAGGCTGAAAGAGGCCTCTCGGGACGCCTACATCTACGGAAGCTGCACCCGCTTCTGCCAGGAGTTCGTCACGCTCATCGAGTTCAAATACATGACCGACCTCGCCGAGACGATCCTCCTCGGCGGGCTGAAACGGACCGAAACGCGCGGGTCCCACTTCCGCACGGATTATCCCAAGCGGGACGACGTCAACTGGCTGAAGCACACACTCGCTTCCTATTCGGACAAAGGCCCCGTCCTGTCCTACCGGGATGTGAACGTCGACAAGTATAAGCCTCAGGAAAGAAAGTATTGAGGAGAGAGCCGACCATGAGCACCACATTCAAGATCCTCCGGTTCGGCCCTCCCAAGGACGAGCGTCCCCATTTCCAGGAATATATCCACACGCCGAAGCCCGGGGACACCATGCTCGAGGTCCTCAAGGATATCCGGGACCAGCAGGACCCTTCGATCTCCTTCCGCTACAGCTGCCGGGAGGCTGTCTGCGGATCGTGCGCCCTGACCATCAACGGTACGATCTGCCTCGCCTGCAAAAGGCAATTTGAAGCTCTCAAAACCGACGTGGTCGTCATCGAGCCCCTGCCCAACCTGGAAATCATCAAGGACCTGATCGTCGACTTCAAACCTTTCTGGGACGCCTACAATTTCATCCAGCCATATCTCCAGCCCGAAGGCCAGGCCGTCCCCGAAAAAGGCCACTGTGTCGAAGAGAAGGACATGGAAAAGGTTTTCCAATTCATCACCTGCATCCTGTGCGGCAGCTGTTACGCCGCTTGCCCCGTGGCCACGCGCGACGGCCGCTACCTCGGCCCCGCCGCCCTGGCCAAGCTCTATCGCTTCGCCATCGATCCGCGGGACAAGCGCCCCTGGTCGGCCCTGGCCCGCGTCGATAACCCGACCGGCGTCTGGGGCTGCGACACGGTCTTTCGCTGCAACGACGTCTGTCCCAAGGAGGTCCGGCCGGCCGACGGCATCGAAGGCCTCCGGCGGAAGATGGTCGTGGACAGGACAAAACACTTATTTGGCCGGAAAAAATGAGAATCGATAACGCTTATTTCACCCGCCGCAAGTTCTTGAACTCGATCCTCGGCGGCTGGCTGGGGGCCGTCGCGGCCTCTTTCATCAGCCCCATCGTCAAATTCGTCTGGCCGCCTTACAAAGAGCCGGACGAGGTCAAGCTCGTCTTCGCCGATTATTCCGGCATGCAGCCGGGCGAAGTGAAGAACTTCCCTTGGGGCAGCAAGCCCGGTCTCCTCAAACGGGCGCCGGACGGATCCTTCATCGCCTGGGTCGGCGTGTGCACCCACCTTGATTGCAACGTAAGTTGGGTCGCCGCCAAACAACAGTTCTTCTGCGCCTGCCATGACGGCTGGTATGACGAGAACGGGACGAACGTCTCCGGCCCTCCGCCGAAGCCGCTCCGGCGCCTCGAGCCGTCCGTCGAAGGCGAGGACCTCTTCGTCCGCAAGCCGGGCGTGGGAGCGAAAACATGAAGATCGACATGAAAAAGTTCGCGGCCTGGTTCGACGACCGATTGGCCTTGACTCCCATCTTCAAATACATGACCAAGAAGGAAGTGCCTCAGCACGAGCACTCTTTCTGGTATTATACGGGCAGTTCGATCCTCCTCTTCCTTTTCATCCAGATCATCACGGGCATCATGCTCGCGCTCTATTACAAACCGACCCTCGAAGGGGCCACCGACAGCATCGGCCGGATCATGACCGAGATCCCGCTCGGCTGGCTCGTCCGCTCCGTCCACAGCTGGTCGTCGACCTTCTTGATCGCCATCGTCATGATCCACCTCCTGGCGATCTGGTTCACCAAGTCCTATCGCAAGCCGCGGGAAGCGACCTGGATGACCGGGATGATGCTCCTCGTCGTCTCGATGGTCTTCGGCTTCACCGGCTATCTCCTGCCCTGGGACGATCTGTCGCTGTCGGCGACCAAGGTCGGGACGAACATCCCCATGGCCATTCCGGTCGTCGGCAAATGGGTGACCCAATTCCTCCGCGGCGGCGGCGACGTCACCGGCGACACGCTGACCCGCTTCTATCTCTTCCACGTCTGCATCCTGCCCCTCGTCATCTTCGCCATTCTCGCCGTCCACATCCTCCTCGTCCAGAAGGAAGGCATGAGCGTGCCTCTCAAGGACGAGATCGCCAAGAAGAAAGTTCCGGCCCTGCCCTTCTGGCCCAATTTCATCCTCCGTGAAGTCGTCATCTGGCTCGTCCTCCTCGGCATCCTCCTGACCATCTCGCTCATGTTCGCCCCCTCGCTTGAACTTACGGCCGACCTGATGGCCCCGGCTCCGGAAGGCGTCAAGCCCGAGTGGTATTTCCTGTTCCTCTTCCAGACGCTCAAGATCTTCCCGGCCAACATGGGCCCCGTCACCGGCGAGTTCGTGGCCGTCGTGCTCATCCTGATCGCCGTCGTGGCCATCTTCTTCCTCCCCTTCATCGACAACAAGCCCGAGGGGAAAAAAGGCAAGATCATCCAGTACCTCGGTGTCGTCGGCCTGATCTACGCGATCGTCTTCAGCATATGGAGCCTGTTATGAGAAAGATCCGCGTTTTGTATCTCCTGGTGATGGTCTCGGTGGTCCTGGCCCCGCTGGCGGCGGTCGCCCGGCAATCAGGGGTGCCGCCGACCGTCAAGGACAAAGCCCAGATAGAGGCGGCGGTTGCCGCCCAGGCAGCGCCGACGCAGCAGGCCAAGCCCGCCCCCGCCCCGCCCGCCGCCAAGAAACCGGCGGCCAAGAAGGCCGAGGTCAAGAGAACGGAGCCGATCGTTCCCGCCTATTCCGGCATCAGGGAAAAGACGGCCGTCATCGTCTTTTATGTCTGGCTCTGGTTCTCGATCGCCGTCCTGATCTATTTCCTCCGGCTGTGGATCAAGGAGGCCGACCGGGTCTACAAGGCCAAATACTACGAGCCCGAGGAGAGCCCGCGGAAGGACAATCCCATGGACCCGGTGCTGGGGGATTGAAGCGACGCCCATTCTTTTTCGGCCCGGATCGGCGTAAAGTGTAATCTCATCCTATAAAGAGGACCCATGGCAGACACAGAGCAGAAGAAAAAAGACATGCTCTTCCATGATCTCCATTTCCAGAATTTCGATATCGGTCGCTTCGCAGATTTCGCGGACCATCTGTTTCGCTCGTTCCCGGACCTCCTCCCGCTCGAAGATCTTCTTCCGATATTTCGGACACCATGCCGGATGGTAGGACGTGTCGTAGACCGAATGACTCGTCCTCTTGAGACCCACGCCCTTTTTATATCACATTGCCGAGCAAGGGCCTATGCGGATAAGGGGGACTTTCCGGTCCCCCTTATTACCCCCTCGGCAAAGCATGCATTCCTCCCCGTGGCAACCCACGGGGCAACCTGCAAAGGTTTCGTGGACGAGTTTATAACCTTGACACGATATTCAAAATGTGGTTAATTAATAGCCTTTGTCTTGCCCATTTACCAGGGTCAGGCGGGACAGAAATTATGACAGTGGATAACGCCTTAAAATAGAGGAAAACCCGATGAGAGTTTACATATCCCAGAAAAAAATCCGTGATCAATTTATCGTTAAAATCGAGGAACTCAGCGGCCAAAAAATCCTGGCCTGCTATCAATGCGGAAAATGCTCGGCGGGCTGCCCGGCCGTCTCCGAAATGGACATCCTCCCCAACCAAGTAATCCGCTATGTCCAGTTGGGCTTCAAGGACGAACTTCTGAAGTCCAAGTCTTATTGGGTGTGCGCCTCCTGTTTGACCTGTAACGCCCGCTGCCCGAAAGGGATCAAGATCGCCGAAGTGATGGAGGCCGTTCGGCAAATTTCTCTCCGCAAACGCAAAGACTACGTCAAAGTCCCCATGCTCACGGACAAACAGAAAGAGGAGGTCCCACCCATCGCCCTCATCAGCAGCTTTCGAAAATATACATCATAGGCACTATCTTAAGGCAAAATGATTTGATTCGAATCCAACGCCGAGGAAAGCCATACTATGAAATTAAGCTATTATCCGGGATGCACGCTGAAATCCAATGCCAAGAACTTTGAAGATTCGGCGCTCTGCTCGCTGGCAAAGCTCGGCATAGAGGTCGCCGAGCTCCCCCGCTGGAACTGCTGCGGAACCGTCTATTCCCTCGCCACGGATGATCTGATTCACCATATCGCGCCAGTCCGCAACCTGATTTTCAGCAAAGAGGCGAAGGCCGACGCCCTGCTGACCCTCTGCGCCATGTGCTACAACACCCTCAAGCGGGCCAACGAACGCCTCAGGAAAAATTCCGAGGATCGAGACGCAATCAACCGCTTCATGGATACCGAAGGACTGGCCTACGAGGGCGATGTCAAGGTCCTCCACCTGCTTGAGCTTTTGCGCGACGTCGTCACCTTCGAGAATGTCGCCAAAAAAACCGTCCGTCCCTTGACCGGCCTCAAGGTGGCGAGCTACTACGGCTGCCTCCTGGTGAGGCCCAAGGAGATCGGCCTGGACAACGTGGAAAATCCTCAGGTCCTCGATAATCTCATGTCGGCCCTGGGTGCCCAGGCTGTCGATTTTCCCCATAAAACGGAGTGCTGCGGGGCTTATCAGACAGTCGACAATCCCGGGATCGTCGCCGAACGGACCTATGCGATCATCACCTCGGCCCGGACCCGCGGCGCGGACGTCGTCGCCGTCAGTTGTCCGCTCTGCGCTTTCAACCTGGACAATCGCCAGAGGGAAACCGCCGACCTTTATCCCGATTTCAAAAAAATGCCGATTCTATATTTCAGCCAGCTGCTGGGCATCGCCCTGGGTTGCCCCGAGGAGGCCCTTCGCTTTGACCTCCATGACGTCGACCCGAAGCCTGTCCTGAAGCGAAAAGGATTGACCTGAAATGGCCACGATCTACTTTGGCGACCTCAAACCGAAAAAGGGCAAGATTCATATCAACAAGAATCAATGCAAGGGCTGCGGTTTTTGCGTCGAATACTGTCCCCGTGACGTCCTCGAGCTTTCCGAGGAATTCAACCCGAAAGGCTATCATCCCCCTCTGATCAAGGACGAGGACAAATGCATCTACTGCCAGCTCTGCGAAGCCATCTGCCCTGAATTTTCCATCTTTGTCACTCTTAAGCAAGAGGAGGAAGACGTTGAAAAAAGTGAAAGCCGACCCTAAGGGAGTTTTAACCGGAGCCCATTACCTGGACGGCGACTTCGCCATCGCCGAAGGCGCCCTGGCCGTCGGCTGCCGCTTTTTTGCCGGCTATCCGATTACCCCCTCCACGGAGACGGCCGAGAGATTCGCCGAACGCATCCCCTATGTCGGGGGCGTCTTCATCCAGATGGAGGACGAAATCGCCTCGATCACAGCCCTCATCGGCGCGGCCTGGGGCGGGAAAAAAGTCATGACCGTGACGTCGGGTCCCGGGTTCTCGCTGATGATGGAAAACATCGGCCTGGCCGCGATGATGGAAACGCCGCTCGTCATCGCCAACGTTCAGCGGGGCGGGCCCTCGACCGGGCTCCCGACCCTTGTCGGGCAGGGTGATATGATGCAGGTCAAATGGGGATCCCACGGCGACTATCAGATCATCGCCCTTTCCCCCGATTCCCCCCAGGAATGTTTCGACCTGACCATCCGGGCTTTCAATCTCTCGGAGACATACCGCGTCCCGGTCTTCATCATGACCGACGAGTGCGTGGGGCATATGCACGAGAAGGTCGTCATCCCGTCCGCCGATAAGATCGACGTCGTCGAACGGAAGTGGTATGAAGGCCCCAAGGACAAGTACCTCCCCTATAAGCCCGACAAGGATATGATCCCGTTCATGGTCAAGGCGGGAGACGGATATCGATTCCATACGACGGGCCTGACCCATGACGAACGCGGCTACCCCGTCATCAACGCCAAATGCCAGGACTGGAACGTCCGGCATCTCACCGATAAGATCCTCCATAACGCCGACAAGATCATCCAGGTCGAGGAAGACCAGACCGACGGCGCCGACATCGTGGTCATCTCCTACGGAATCACATCCCGAGTTTCCTACCGGGCCGTCCAGTTGGCCCGCAAGGCCGGCCTCAAGATCGGCACGCTGCGGCTCATCACGGTCTGGCCTTTCCCGGAGAAACGCATCCAGGCCCTGGCCAAGAAGGTCAAAGCCTTCGTTGTGCCCGAACTCAATCTCGGCCAGATCGCCAAGGAGGTCGAGCGCTTCGCCGCGGGTCGCGTCCCGACCATCCCCGTCACTCACTGCGGCGGCTGGGTCCATGATCCCGAAGACATCCTCAAAGCCATCAAGGAGGCTGCCCGATGAGCAAAGACATCCAACATCCCCAACCCGCAAACCCCATGGAAGATTTCCTGCGGATGGACCGGATCCCGCACATCTGGTGTTCCGGCTGCGGGATCGGAGTCGTCGTTTCGTCCTTCATCGACGCTCTCAAGAAAAGCAGTCTCGACTTGAACAAGGTGGCCATCGTCAGCGGCATTGGCTGCACGGGCCGCGTCGCCGGTTACGTCAAGCTCGATTCCTTCCACTCGACGCACGGCCGCCCCATTCCCTTCGCCACGGGGCTGAAGCTGGCCAACCCCGAGCTCAAGGTCGTCGTTTTCAGCGGCGACGGGGACATTTTCGGGATCGGCGGCAACCATTTCATCCACGCCGCCCGGCGCAACATGGACATGGTCGTGATCTGCGTCAACAACTTCAACTACGCCATGACCGGCGGTCAGGTTGCGGCCACGACGCCCACCGACGCCAACGCCTCGACCGCCCCCTTCGGCAATTTCGAGCGGCCGTTCAGCCTGCCCTATCTGGCCGATGCCTGCGGGGCCAGCTATGTCGCCCGCTGGACCTGTCTCCACATCCGCCGAGTGACCAAGTCCATGCAGGAAGCGCTCGATAAGAAGGGCTTCTCCTTGATCGAAGTCATCGCCCCCTGCGTCACCCTGTATGCGCGCCGCAACCGCCTCGGAGACGGCCTGAACCTGCTGAAATACTACTACGACAATTCCGTCATCCAGCACGGCGCGGATACGCGCACGCTCGACATCTCCTATCAAGGGAAGATGATCTGCGGAAAATTCGTCGATCGCGAACGGCCGACCTTTCTCGGCGCCATGAACACGCATATGAAAAAGGTCTTGGGCGACAAATACGTTCCCTACGGAGAGCAACCATGACCGAAATCCGCTTTTCCGGCTTTGGCGGGCAGGGCATCATCCGCTGCGGCCTGATCACGGGGAAGGCCGTTTCCCTTTTCGACAATAAATACGGGACCATGACCCAGAGCTTCGGCCCCGAGGCCCGGGGGAGCGCCTGCAGTTCCCAGGTCGTCGTCTCCGATGAGCGGGTCCTCTATCCCTACATCACCAAACCCGAAATCCTAATCTGCATCTCCCAGGACGCCTACGATCAATATGAACCGGAGCTCCGCGATGACGGCATCCTCCTGGTCGATACCGACCTGGTCAAATTCCGGCCCGCGCGAAATAAGATCAAGCTCTACGGGATCCCCTCGACGCGGCTGGCGGAAGAGCTCGGCAATCGCATTTTCACCAACCTGGTCATGCTCGGGTTTTTCACCGCTATTTCCAAGGTCGTCACGCCGGAGGCCATGAAAAAGGCCCTTCCCGGCCTCGTCCCGAAACGTTTTCTCGACATCAATATCCGGGCCTTCGACCGCGGTTATGAATTCGGCCTGGATCTTACGAAAAACAATAATTAGAAGGGTTCATCATGAAACGCACGGGAGTTTTCGTCTGCCACTGCGGCCTCAACATCGCCGGCACAGTGGACGTCAGAAAAGTGGCCGAAGATATGGCCAGGGAGCCGGGAGTCGAGCTTTCCACCGACTATGTCTATATGTGCTCCGATCCCGGACAAAACCTCATCGAGCAGGCGATCAAGGACAAAAAGCTGGACAGCATCGTGGTCGCCTGCTGTTCCCCGAACCTTCACGAAACGACATTCCGCAATGCGGCTAAACGGGCCGGGCTGAATTCCTTCAAGTGCGAGATCGCCAACATCCGCGAGCAGTGCAGCTGGGTCCACAAGGACAAGGCCAAGGCGACACCCAAGGCCGCCAAGCTCACCAAGAGCGCGGTCAGGAGGGTCCAGAAGAACGAAAGCCTCGAACCGCTGAGCGTTCCCGTGACGCGACGGGCGCTCGTCATCGGGGGCGGGATCGCCGGGATCCAGGCCGCCCTGGATATGGCTAACACCGGCTTCGAGGTCGTGCTCATCGAACGGTCACCCTCGATCGGCGGGCACATGAGCCAGCTGTCCGAGACCTTCCCGACCCTCGACTGCTCCCAATGCATCTTGACGCCGAAGATGGTCGAAGCTTCCAAGCATCCCAAGATCAAGCTCATGACCTATAGCGAGGTCAAGGAAGTGTCGGGCTACGTGGGAAATTTCAAGGTCAAGATCCTCAGAAAACCCACCTATGTGGACTCGGCCAAATGCAATCTCTGCGATGAATGCACCAAGGTCTGTCCGCTCGTCGTTCCGAATGAGTTTGACCTTGGTTTGACGGGCCGCCGGGCCATCTACATTCCTTTTCCCCAGGCTATCCCCGCGTCCTACACGCTCGACGACGTGAACTGCCCGGAGCTCTCCCAGATCATCGCCTGCGGAAAATGCGCCGATGTCTGCAAGGTGAAAGCTATCGACTATGACCAGAAGCCCCGGATCATCGAGGAGGATTTCGGCGTGATCGTCGTCGCCACCGGCTTTGATCTCTATGATAAGGAAATGATGGCCGAGTACGGCTACGGCAAGTACGCCGACGTCGTTGACGGCCTTCAATTCGAACGGATGTTGTCGGCCTCGGGCCCGACAAAGGGCAAGGTTCTCCGTCCGTCCGACCAGAAGGAGCCCAAGGAGGTCGTGTTCATCCAATGCTCGGGCTCCAGGGATCCGGAACAGCACTGCGCCTATTGCTCAAAAATCTGCTGCATGTACACGGCCAAACACGCTATGCTCTACAAGCATCACGTCCACGACGGCCAGGCCTACATCTTCTATATCGACATCCGCTCCGGCGGAAAAGGCTACGAAGAATTCGTCCAGCGTGCCGTTGAAGAGGACGGCGTGATCTATCTCCGTGGAAAGGTCTCCAGAATCTTCGAAGAAAACGGCAAGATCAAGGTCTGGGGCGTTGATACGTTGATCGGCAAGTCCATCGAGATCGATGCCGACCTGGTCGTCCTCGCCCAGGCCATGCGGCCTTCCAAGGGGGCCGACGAGCTCGCGAAAAAGCTGAAGCTCGGGCTGGACAAAGACGGGTTCCTGGCCGAGGCGCATCCCAAGCTCCGGCCGGTGGAAAGTGTCACGGCGGGAATGTTCCTCGCCGGGGCGGCGCAGGCTCCCAAGGACATCCCGGAGGCCGTCGGACAAGCGAGCGGCGCAGCCGCCAAGGCGATCATGATCCTCTCCCAGGAGCGGCTTTTCCATTCGCCGACCGTGGCCAAAGTCGTCAAGAATCTTTGCACCGGCTGCGGGATGTGCGTCGCCGTCTGCCCCTATGACGCCGTTGCCCTCAAGGACGGGAAGGTCGAGGTCAACGAAGTCCTCTGCGAGGGATGCGGGACGTGCTCGGCCACATGTCTGAGAGCCGCCATTCAAGTCAAGAACTTCTCCCAGCATCAAGTTCATGAAATGATCCAGGCCTGCCTCGGAGGATAGACATGACCGAAGAATTCGAACCCACGATCGTCGCTTTCCTGTGCAAGTGGTGTTCCTCCGCGGGAAGCGACCTGGCCGGCGTTTCGCGGATGGAGTATCCGCCGAACGTCACGCCCATCCAGGTCATGTGTTCCGGAAGCGTTTCCCCTCTGTACGTTTTTTCGGCCTTCAACCGGGGCGCGGACGGCGTCCTTGTCTCCGGATGCCATCCCGGGGACTGCCACTACATCAAAGGCAACTATTATGCCCGGCGCAAGCTCGCCCTGGTCAAAAAGCTCCTGGAGTATGTCGGCCTCGAGCCTGAACGGTTCCAGATGTCCTGGGTCTCGGCCGCCGAGGGTCAGAAATATACCCGGGTCATCAAGGATTTCGTCAATGCCCTCAAGCCCCTCGGCCCTCAGACGAAGTTGAGGAGAAATTCCTAATGGTCAATATCGAAGACCTCAAGGAGGAAGCGAGGCGGGTTCTCAAGGAAGGGAAGGTCAAGTATATCATCGGCTATGAGCGCGCCTCCGATTCATGGAAGGCCAACCCCGTTTTTCTGCGAAAGCCGGAAGACGTGGACAAGCTCGTTTGGGATCCGACCTGTTTCCACAATCTCGTCCGCTTCCTGGTGGACGAAAAACGGAGGAAAGCCCGGGAAAAGCCGGCGGATTCCCGTCCCGTCGGAATCGTGGTCAAGGGCTGCGACAGCCGGGCGATCGTCATTCTCCTCCAAGAGAAATTTTTCGAGCGCGCGGACGTCTTCGTCCTCGGCGTCTCCTGCGAATCGAGCGGCGTCGTCGACGAGCGCAAACTGGCCAAAAAAACAACGGGGAAGAGTGTGCGCAAGCTGGACTTCGGGGACAAGCAGAACTTCATCGTCACGACCGACGACGGAACGATGGGGATCGCGGCCTCAGAGGTCCTGGCCGACCGCTGCCTGGACTGCATCGCCAACGTCCCGGTCGTTTCCGACCGGCTCCTCGGCGGCAAGGATAAAAGAACCGTGGCCCGTCCGTTCCATGCCGTGGAAAAGATGGAGTCTTTGTCCCAGGACGAGCGCTTGACGTTTTGGCGGGACCAGTTCAAGAAGTGCGTCCGCTGCTACGCCTGCCGCTCGGCCTGCCCGATGTGCTATTGCGAGGAATGCGTCGTGGACACGATCAATTTCGCCGTGAGCGCCGACACCCCGGCCGAGGAAAAAGCCCAGCGGATCAAGTGGCTGGAGAAATCGCCGGTCGATTCGGAAAACGTCTTCTACCATCTTGTCCGGGCCATCCATCTCGCCGGCCGCTGCATCGACTGCGGGGAATGCGAGCGGGCCTGCCCGGTGAACATCCCGCTCCGGATGCTGAACAAGAAATTGGAGAAAGAGGCCAAGGAGCTGTTCGGGTACGACGCCGGCTTCGACCCGGACCAGCCGGCCCTCATCTCCTGTTTCAAGGACGGCGATCCCGAGGATTTTATCAGGTGAGATGATGGACAAGATACTGGCCAAAAAAGATTATCCTCAGTGGCTGGCGAAGCTCGCCTCCTACCGGATCTATGCTCCCCGGAAAAAGGACGACGTCTGGAACTATGAGCTACTCACCGACCCGGACGGCGACCGTCTCGAAGAGGTGATGACCGCCGTGCCGGCCAAGGGAATCGTCTTTCCCCAGCGCGAGTTTTTTTTCGCCTTCGCCGAAAAGGACGACAACGGCGCGCAGATCAACGAACTTCTGCCCGAAGACAACCCCGTCGTCGTTTTCGGGGTGAGGCCGTGCGAAGGGAAAGCGGTGACTCTGACCGACCTTGTCTTCGGCGGCGAATTTGAAGACCCCTACTATTGGAGGCGGCGGAACGCCACGACCCTGGTCGGCCTGGGCTGCGCCCAGCCTCCGTCTCCCAACTGCTTTTGCCTCTCCGTGGACGGCTCGCCTCATTCGAAAGAAGGTTTGGACCTCCTCCTCACGGACTTGGGCGAGACCTATTATGCCGAAGCTCTGACAAAAAAAGGGAAGAAGCTCGTCCTCGAAGGAATAAAGCTCTTTACGGACCCGAAGCCTGAAGACAGGAAGATGGTCGATAAAATCCAGGCCGATTCCCGGAAGAAAATCCGCCGCGAGCTCAGCTTGATCGACAACGTTCCGGCCAAGCTCAAGGGGATGTTCGATTCATCCCTTTGGGACGACGAATCCATGAGCTGCATCCGCTGCGGCATATGCACCTATCTCTGTCCCACCTGCCACTGTTTCGACATGAACGACGAAGTCGAAACAGTGTCGCCGCTCTCGGGAAAAAGGGTCCGGACCTGGGACACCTGTCAGTTTCCCGACTTCACCATGCACTCGTCCGGACACAACCCGCGGCCGGACAAGGCCTCCCGCCTTCGCCAGAGAATCAATCATAAGTTTCAATACTTCGTCGAAATCTGGAATAAATATCAATGCACGGGTTGCGGGAGATGCATATCCCTCTGTCCGGTAGGGATCGATATCATCAAAGTCGTCGAAAAGGTAAGGGATCATGGGGCATAACGTCTATCTGCCAAAAGCAGCCAAAATCCTCGAAATCAGGGAAGAAGTGGGGGGCGTCCGGCCGATCAAGACATTCCGGACGGCTTTCCTCGACGGCGGCGGCTTCGCCTATCGCTGCGGCCAGTGCGCCATGCTCTCGGTCTTCGGAAAAGGGGAGGTGATGATCTCCATCTCCTCGTCGCCCCTGGTCAAGGAGTACCTCCAGTTCAGCATTCTTAAAACGGGCCGGGTGACGACCGCCCTCCATGACATGGAAGTTGGAGATGTCATCGGCATCCGGGGGCCCTACGGCAACGGATTCCCCCTGGAAGAATGGAAAGGAAAGGATATCGTCTTCGCCGGCGGCGGTATCGGCCTGGCTCCCCTCTGGGGCCTGGTCCAGATGACGAACGGCAGGAAAGAGGACTACGGCCGGTTGACCCTGATCTACGGGGCGCGGACGTCCAAGGATATCGTTTTTCATGAGGAGCTGGAGGCGCTCAAAAACAAGATGAGCGTCCATCTTTCAGTCGACGTCGCCGAGCCCGGATGGGGCGAGTTTGTCGGGTTCGTCGCTCAGAACGTGCTGGACAAAAAACCGTCGCCGGAAAACGCCGTCGCCATCACCTGCGGTCCTCCGATCATGATCAAGACCGTCATCAAGGCCTTGAAGGACCTCAAGTTCGACGACGCCCAAATCTATACGACCGTCGAAAACAAGATGAAATGCGGCATCGGCAAGTGCGGGCGGTGCAACATCGGCCGGCATTACGTCTGCAAGGACGGGCCGGTCTATTCCTGGGCGGAGCTGAAGAATCTTCCTCAAGAATATTGAGGGCGCGGGGCATTCCAAGGAAGGAGCGAAACGATGAGCGCAACAAAGGTGGAAGCCAAGACAAAACCGAAGAAAGTCGCCAAACCCCAAGGCGGGAAAGACGAACCGGGCAAAGAGATGGTCACCGTCTACGTCATGGGCAAAGCCCACCGGGTGCCGGCCGACGCCACGATCATGGGAGCCATTGAATACGCCGGGTACCAGATCAAGCGGGGCGCCGGCTGCCGGGAAGGATTCTGCGGGGCCTGCGCCACGGTCTACCGCATGCCGGGCGATTATAAGATTTACACCGGCATGGCTTGTATGACCCTTGTCCAAGATGGGATGTGGCTGTCCCAGCTGCCGGCCATTCCCGCGCATAAACCCGTTTACGATCTCGAGCAGCTCAAGGCGAACGTTCAGACCTTCCAGAAACTCTACCCCGAGATCTTCCGTTGCGTGGCCTGCAATACCTGCACCAAATCCTGTCCCCAGGACCTGGAGGTCATGGATTACATCCAGGCGGCCAAGCGGGGCGACGTCGAAAAAATCATGGACCTCTCCTTCGACTGCCTGAGCTGCGGCTTATGCGCGATCCGCTGTCCGGCGGAAATCGTCCACTACAATGTCGGGATCCTGGGCCGGAGGCTCTACGGGAGATATCTCAAGAAGAAGAGCGAACACCTGGACAAACGGATCGAAGAGGTCAAGTCCAAAAAGTATGACCCCGAATACAAAGAGCTGATGAAGATGACGAAAGACGAGCTCAAAAAGAAATACTACGCCCGGGACAACGAGTAGAAGGAGACGCCGATGTATCCAGAATATATGCATGACTCCTTGAAAAAAGTCGAGGAATCGCGGCCGAAAAGGCTTGAGCTCGAGAAATCCGGGAAGAACGTCTTTCCTCCCATGTCCGCCGATGAGCGGGACGACGTCCTGAACAGGTTTCATCCGGATTACAAGCCCGAATCGCGGCGCCTGATCCATGTCGGCCCGAACAAAGGCGAAAAGCTGACGACCGAGGTCGCCGACATCCTCGAATCCCACAGCCGCATCGACCCCTCCCGTTTCGACCTGGCCGTCCCCGACTACGAAACCGACATTCTCATCGTCGGCGGCGGGGGCGCGGGCTGCGCCGCGGCCATCATCGCCCGGGAAAACGGGACAAATTCGATCATCTCCACCAAGCTGCGGATGGGCGACGCCAATTCGATGATGTCGCAGGGCGGGATGCAGGCCGCGGTCACGGCCAAAGACTCGCCGACGATCCATTACCTGGACGCTCTCGGGGGCGGTCATTTCGTCAACAAACCCGACCTCGTCCGAGCCCTGACCGAGGACGGGCCCGAGGTCGTCAAATGGCTCGAAGATCTCGGGGTTGTCTGGGACAAGAACCCGGACGGGTCGATGTATGTCCTTCACGGCGGAGGAACCTCCCGAAAGCGGATGCATTCCTGCCGCGATTATACGGGCGCCATCATCATGCGGACGCTGATGGATGAAGTCCGCAATCATCACCAGGACATCCAGATCCTGGAATTCATGCCGACCATCGAGCTTATCCTCGACGATAAGGGGCGGTGCGCCGGAGGCGTGCTCTACAACATGGAGACCGAAGAGTATTTCACGGTCAAGGCCAAGGCGGTCATCATCGCCACGGGCGGCTACGGCCGGCTCCATATCCGCGGTTTCGACACGACGAATCACTACGGCGCGACAGGCGACGGCCTGGTCATGGCCTACAAGGCCGGGGCCAAGCTCCTCTACATGGATTCGGTCCAGTATCATCCGACCGGGGCTGTGTTCCCCGAGCAGATCGGCGGTTTTCTGATCACGGAAAAAATCCGCGGCGCGGGCGGCCAGCCCCTCAACAAATCCGGCGAGCTCTTCGTCTGGCCGAGGGAGCCGCGGGACGTGGAGAGCGCGGCCTTCATCCGCGAATGCCTCGAACGGAAGAACGGCGTCCAGACCCCGAGCGGCCGCTGGGGCGTCTGGCTCGATTCGCCCCTGATCGAAGTCATCCAGGGCGACGGATACATCAACAAGAACTTCCCGGCCATGTACCGCCAGTTCATCCGCTACAACATCGACATCACCAAGGAACCGATGCTCGTCTACCCCTCGCTCCACTACCAGAACGGCGGCGTCGAGATCAATGACCGCTGCGAGACCGATATCAAGGGCCTGTATGTGGCCGGCGAAGCCACTGGCGGCGTCCACGGCCGGAACCGGCTCATGGGCAATTCCGTCCTGGACTACAATGTCTTCGGCCGGCGGGCCGGAAAATTCGCCGCGGCCGAGGTGAAATCGGCGAAGGTCGGCAAGCTGACCCTCGAGCACATCTCCGCCTACGAGAACGAGCTGAAGAAGGCGAAAATCGTCACCGATAGGATCGCGCCCGTGCTCCTTCCGTCCTACACGCCCGATGAGGTCCGGAAGCGCCAGTTCACGGCCCACTACGAAGGCACGCTGCGCTAAGGCTTTTTCGTCAGCCGCCGCTGTCATCCGTCTTTGAGCGCGGAACGCGAAGAAGGAAATTCCCCAATGAGGAGTCCTCGATGACAAAAATCAGCGAACAGGTGAAGGAGTTCGTCAGGGAAGCCATCAAGCTCGAAATCAGAGGCCGCGAATTCTTCAACCAGGCCGCCGAAATGACCCACAACTCCCTCGGGAAAAAGATGTTCCAGAGGCTGGCCGAGGAAGAAGTCAAGCACCTCAACGCCTTCAGCAAACTCTTTAGCGCCGTCATCCATTCCGACGAGTGGAAACAATACGTCGACGCCGGGAAGGTCGCGGGGAACTCGGAGGTCATCGATGAACTCGTCGCCCGGATGAAGCGGGCCGAAGGCAAGAGCGAAATCGAAGCCTTGCGGATCGGGATGGAACTCGAGCTCAAGGCGATCGACTTTTTTAAGAAATGCGCCGAAACGGGAAACGACCCGGTGGCCAGGGACATTTTTATAACCATCTCCGACGAGGAACGGTTCCACTACGACCTTCTCCAAGCGCAGTATGATTCTGTGACAGGCACGGGATTCTGGCTGGACAGCACCGAATTCCAGATGGACGGAAAGTATTAAAGCCCTCTTTGCTCTTTAATTGGGGACGATGGGCGGGACGGCCCGGACGATGAAGGGGGCAACGCGCGGCTCAGCCCTCGAAGCACCCGTCGCAAGAGCCCCAATACAGCTGGAAATCCTCGAATGCCCCGTCCTCATCCTTATAGATGAACTTGACCCCTTTCCGTGTCCCGTCGGGACTTTCTTTATAAATAACGGCGAGCCCCAGATCTTGTTCTTTTTCAAATAAATCCTTAGCCTTGAGGGTCGCTTCCCCGATCGTTTCGTAGCCCCAGCGGCCGATTTTTAGGGTTTCTTCGTCTTCAAGGTTTGTCTTTGGCCTGTGTCCTTCGACTAAATATTTGACGCTCATCCTTGCCTGCCTTTCCTCAAATGGAACCCAAGGCTATATTTTAAATGAAAATGCCGGCGTCTGTCAATCGTGCGAACGTGCCTGGGCCTGCGTCATAAAAGTGGGGATGGGGGCTTGACATCTGCTGGGGGTCGTGATATTGTAGTTATATCACTACACCATGGAGGCCCTCCATGGATATCCGACAACTCGAAGCTCGCCGTCTCGCCATCCTTGAACAGATCCGGTTGATCGACGCGATGCGTCCAGGAACCGTCAACGAACAGTTCTTTCATGTCCGACGCCAAGGAGCCCATGAACTCACCCGTCAGGGTCCTTATTATGTCTGGACCCGATCGGAAGGAGGCAAGACCGTCAGTCAACGTTTGACCTCGACGGAGGCGGTCGAGCAAGCGCGGGCCGATGTCACCGCCTACAAACGCTTTCAGGCTCTTTGTGGGGAGTACATTCAGGTCACCTCGCAGTTGGGGACGCTGAAACAGACGACCGCATCGGAAAAAAAACGCTTGAAATCCGGGTTGAACAAGACCGGGAAGTAAAACGGCTTCTGGAGACGACGTCCCGGTCGGAAAAAGTCGACCTGGAAGCCCTGGAGTCAGCCTTGCGCGTGGTCGTGTTGGCCTGTGGGGCCAAGGTCCTTGCCGAAATGCTGGCCGAGCTTGGGACGGGTCGGAGAGAGGAGGCGGTCGTCTACCGTTGTGGTCATCGCATGGAAAGCCAGGGCATCCGGCGCAAGGAACTTCGGACGATCCTGGGACCGGTGGTCTATGATCGGTCACGTTTTCAGTGTTCCTCGTGTCAAGCGACCCGCTATCCGGGCGACGAAGCCTTGGACGTGGTTGGAACAACGCGCTCTCCGGGATTACGGCGAATGATGGCCCGGGCCGGAAGTCAGTCGACTTTCAAGGACGGCCGCGACGACCTCCTCATCTATGCCGGACTTGAGGTCAGCGCCAAAGACGTCGAGCGGGTCGCCGAGGGGATCGGTCAACAGATGGAGTCCTGGTTGGCGCAGGAACGGCAGGAAACCCTGAGTCGGGAAGAACATCCTGAGCCGGAGAAGAATATCCCAGTGATGTACGTCAGCTACGACGGGACGGGCGTGCCGATGACGCGATGGGAACTGGTTGGGGTTAAGGGCAAACGAGCCGATGGTGTGGTCAAAACCCGCGAAGCCAAGCTCGGCTGCGTTTTTACCCAGACGACGGTCGACGAGGAGGGTTATCCGATCCGGGATCCGGATACGACGAGCTTCGTCGGCGCGATCGAAACGGCCGAGACATTCGGTTGGCGGATTTATGGGGAGGCGTGGCGGCGGGGCCTGTCCCAAGCTCGAAAAGTGGTCGTCTTAGGGGATGGGGCGGAGTGGGTGAAGAATCTGGCCGAGATGCACTTCCCTCGGGCTATCTTAATCATTGACCTCTATCATGCCCGCCAACATGTCTCGGGATTATGCCGAATCCTCTTCGGGGCCAACGAAAAAAAGATGGAACGACAGCGGCGCCGCTGGTGGGCGCTTTTAGATGGCGGGCGAGTCGAAAACATCATCCTCCAGGCTCGTCGACATCTTCCCTTCGATCCAGACTTGAAGAAAACTGCGGAAACGGAAATCCATTATCTGGAGAAGAATAAAGAGCGTATGCGTTATGTTGATTTCCGTGCCCAAGGCTTGTTCGTCGGGTCCGGAGTCATCGAGGCCGGTTGCAAAACCGTCATCGGCCAACGCCTCAAACAATCCGGGATGGAGTGGACCGTCCGCGGCGCCAACGCCATCATCTCCCTTCTTTGCATGATGAAATCCAACCGGCTCGAAGACTACTGGGAGTCCCGAGTCGCATGATTTACCCCACTTCTATGACGCAGGCCCGATGAAATCCAACCGGCTTTAAGACTACTGGGAATCCCGTGTCGCGTGATTTACCCCACTTTTATGACGCAGGCTCAAGCGATTCAAGCGCTCCCCGGCGGCTTTACCTTGACGATCCAGGCGGGGACCGGCGGGACCACCAGTCCGGCCCCGGGCACCTATAATTACAGCTCGGGGTCTCAGGTTCAGGTGACGGCGATTCCAAGCACCAATTACGAATTCGTGAGTTGGACCGGCGATATATCCAGCACGCAAAATCCAGTAACGGTCACTATGGACGGCAATAAGACTATCAAAGCCAATTTCCGCCTTAAGCCTAAGTTGACCATTCAGTCAAACGAGTTCGGGACCACGAATCCAAGTCCCGGCGTTTATTACTATGCCACCGGCACCCAGGTCCAAATCAGCCCCATCCCCAAAACCTATTGTCTTTTCATCAGCTGGAGCGGGAGCGCGACGGGAAGCGCGGAGCCGCTTGTCTTGATCATGAACAGTGATAAGACCCTCTCCGCTTATTTTCGGTATATCTATGAGCCGATCGCGACGGGATGAAAAGTCTTGAACCGCACCTTTTCGCAAGCGGAATACATCAATATCCTGTCCTGGCGAACCGACCCGGCCAACGAGGGGCTGGACATCACCCAATACCGGATCTATACCATGAGCGGCGATACTCCGACGCTGCTGGTTGAGCTCGCGGGCGACCAAATTGAGTACTCCCATCGCAAGGCGGGACAGGCCAGCATTACGTATGCCCTTCGGGCGGTCACGAGCAGCGGCCGTGAAGGCGCGCCAGCCCTGGTCACCGTTCAATGAAAGGAACAGCCATGATTAGAAAAATAGGAATCGTCCTTGTTTTGTTATGGGTGTCCCATGTCCTTCAAGCCCAGCAGGCCACTGTCAACGAGAACGCTCCGGCACCGCCAAAGGAAAATACCTTATCTATGTTTGTGGGCCGTTTCGGTTTTTTCTTGGCTTCCGATTCGGAGTTTAAGCCCATCTATGGAAATGGCGTCGTCTTCGGCGGCGAACTGCGGCTGGGAGGACGGCGGATCACGGGTTGGCTCGAAGGCAATTACCGCGCCCGAACGGGCAAGTTCTCCTTCACGAAGGAGGAGACCAAGGTCAACGTACTGGCCATCGAAGGCGGAGCGCTCTATAAGATCAACTCCGGCAAAATCATGCCCTACGTCGGAGCGGGCCTCGGATATTACATGTACAAAGAGACCAATCAGCCGATCGGCGAGGCCAAAAAAAGCAATATCAGTTTTTGCGTCGTGGGCGGCGCTTCCATGCGGGTTCTCAAGAGCCTGGCGCTGGACTGCCGTATAAAATACAGCACCTGCAGCATGCAGCCGGCCGATTTTAAGGTCAATATCGGCGGTTTGACCTTTGGCCTTGGATTAGGTTTGGGCTTCTAAAGCGGATCGCGTCAGACCATCATGGCCTACGGAATATCGCGGGCATGCTCTTCTTATTGACTTCGGCCCCCGACCGAGATTATGCTCTTTGCATCGAATACTGAACGCTCCGTCAAAAGGAGGGTGGAAATGGCCGCTTTAGGTTCAACGGAGGTCCGCGGGTCAAGCCCCGGCCCATACAATCTGTTCTACCGGTTTCTCAGGCTCTTCGCCGACATCCGCCAGGGCGAAGCGCCCAAGGCGCTTCTTCTGGCCGCGAACGTCTTCCTCATCCTCATGGCCTACTACATAATCAAGCCCGTCCGGGACGCCCTCATCCTGACCGCTAAAACCCCGGAATTCAAGAGCTACATGGGAGCCGCCCAGGCCATTCTCCTCATCTTCGTCATCAAGGGCTTCAGCCTTCTGTCCTCCAAGGTCGCCCGTCAGATTTTAATCACCTGGGTGACGCTCTTTTTCATCTCCAACCTGGTCCTTTTCAATGTCCTCGAGTGGGTCCAGGTCCCGATGGGGACGATCGGCATCATCTTTTACATTTGGATCGGGATGTTCAACCTGTTGGTCGTGGCCCAATTCTGGGGCTTCGCCAATGACCTGTACCTCGAGGACATCGGGAAAAGGATCTTTCCCCTGATCTGGCTGGGGGGAACCCTGGGCGCGCCTTTGGGCTCCAAGATCAATTCCTGGCTGGTCAAGCCGTTAGGCGTTTACCCGTTGATGCTCATCACCGCCGGCATCCTAGTGGTCTGCATTTTCATGACCGTTTCTATTCATAAAAGAGAGATCCGGAAGCTCGCGGAACAGCCGGGAGGGCTTACGCCCGCGCTCGAGCGCCGGAAAAAAGCTCAGGAAGAACCCCTCAAGCGCGGCGGCGGTTTCCGTCTCGTCTTCAAGAGCCGCTATCTCCTTCTTGTCGCTCTCGTCATCGGCATCTATAACTTCGTCAATGCCAACGGCGAGTATATGATCGGCAAGGTCATCTCGAACATCGCCGACAAACTCATCAAAGAAGGATCGATCATCGGCCTGGACAAAGCCCAGATCGTCGATGGGTTTTTCGCCAACTACCAATTCTTGACCAGCATCCTGACCATCGTCATCCAGCTCTTCCTCGTGTCCCGCATATTCAAATGGGTCGGGATCAGCGGGGCATTGCTCTTCCTTCCCTTGATCGCCCTGTTCGGCTATGCCCTCATCACTTTCGGCGCCACCCTTGTCCTGCTCAAATGGGTCAAGTCCATAGAGAACGGGACCGATTACTCCCTCATGAACACGACCAAGGGCGCCCTCTTCCTTGTGACCTCGCGTGAGGAAAAATACAAAGCCAAAGCGGCCATCGACACGTTCTTCGTCCGGGGGGGAGATACCCTCGCCGCCCTGGCCATATTCATCGGGACTACGTTCTTGGCCGCCAAGGTCGAGGGCTATGCCATCCTCAACGTCATCCTGGTCGTGGTCTGGATCGGGCTGGTGACGATGGTCATCCGGGAGTACAAGAAACAAAAAGCCAGGGTGGACGCGAGCCACACGGCGGCTTGATTTTATTCCGGACCTTTCGGTGTCTGTCAACAGAGGGCCGAAATTCGCGGGGCGAAAAAAAGGGTTTGGCTGCCCGTCATCCCAATCGATTCCTGATTCAATATCTCCGCTTGACAAAGAGCCCTCTTATAGGAATATGATAATAACCTCAGGTATTCAGGAAGAGACGCTTTATCCTTGCGCGTTCGTAAAAGGCGGCGCTTTTCGGGGAAGAGAGCAGACTCCGGATCCCCCAGATCTCGCCTTCATCGACGATAAAGGATCATCCTAAATTAAGGAGGGCGATCGGATGAGATTTTTGGCGACAAAATCAAGGGCATGGATACTCTTTTTTTCAGCGCTTTTAGCCGTTTTATGGATGACCTCTCCGATTCAATCCGTTTCTCAGAGTCAAAAACAACAGGCCAATCTGGATGGGCTCAGAGACAAAGCTTGGAAAGAAGGGACCGTCGGGGTCATCGTCAACTTGGAAGTCCCGATGATCCAGGAATTGACTGCCGCGTCCGCGAGATTCAGCGGAATGGACGCGAACCAGGCGATCACAAGCGAGAGGATCGCCGCCGACAACGCCCTGAAAGAGGCGATCGAATATGCCGCTTGGAGAGTCTTCATGGAGCTGGAGGGCACCCAATATACGGTGAATCATGTCTACAGCTACATTCCCTTCATCGCCCTGCGGGTTTCCCTGAATGCTCTTTCTCTGTTGGAAGTTTCATCGACCGTCCTCGGCATCGAGGAAGACGGTCTGACGAGGTTGATCGACCCGGTCGAAGATTCGGGCGGGGCGAAAGGCGACACGTCGTTGACCGACGGCGGCGATTTAAGCCGGCCGTCCCTGGACACATCGGTGGATCTGATCGGGGCCAAAACGGCCTGGGGCTTAGGCTACACCGGCAACCAATGGTATGTGGCCATCCTCGACACCGGGATCCGCAAAACGCACCAGTTTTTTACCGGGAAAAATATCGTTGAAGCCTGTTTTTCCCTGGGCAGCGATGGAGCCGCGGGGGCCGGAGATTGCCCCAATGGAAATTCGACCATGACCGGGTCCGGCGCCGCGGTCCATTATTCCAGCACTTATCCAAGTTATGACCACGGCACTCACGTCTCCGGCATCGCCGCGGGAAAATACGGGTCCCTGGCCGGCGTGGCTAAAGACGCCAACATCATTGCCGTCCAGGTCTTTTCGAAATTCTATGGCTACCTCTATTGCGGGAGCAACTCCTACTGCATCGCGAGCTGGAATTCCGACACGTTGGATGCCATGAACTATATTTATTCCATCCGGGGCAGCTACAACATCGCCGCCATAAATATGAGTCTTGGAGGAGGGAGATATTATTCCTCTTGTGACACCGACTCCAGAAAATCGGCGATTGATCTCCTCCGCTCCGCCGGCATCGCCTCGGCGATCGCCACGGCCAACAACAGTTATTGCGGCTCTATTTCAGGACCGGCCTGCGTCTCCACCTCCGTGGCCGTTGGGGCAAGCACCGATGCCGACGCCGAAGCCTACTTTAGTAATTGGCATGCCACCATGCAGAAGGTTTTTGCTCCGGGGAGTGGGATTTATTCCTCGACGGGGGCCTCGGATTCAAGCTACGCGTCCTGGAACGGCACGTCCATGGCCACTCCGCACGTGGCCGGCGCCTGGGCCTTGATGAAACAGCGTTTCAACGGGAGCGTCACGGATTTGCTGAACGCCCTGGTGACGACGGGAAAATCGATTACCAGCCGTTGCGAAAATAAGTCCCTCCCCCGCATTCAAGTCGATAAAGCGATTCAAGCGCTCCCCGCCGGCTTTAAATTGACGATTCAGTCAAACCAGTTCGGCACCACACAGCCAATTCCCGGCGTTTATACGTATGCCCCCAACACCCAAGTCCAGATCAAGCCCGTCCCCAATACGTATTGCATTTTCATCAACTGGAGCGGCGACGCGACGGGAAGCAGTGACCCGCTTGTCGTAACCATGGACAGGGATAAGACCGTCTCCGCTTATTTCCGGTACATCTATGCGCCGATCGCGACGGGGCGGAAAGTCCTGAACCGCACGTTCTCGCAGGCCGAATACATCAATATCCTCTCCTGGCAAACGGACCCGGTCAACGCGGGGCTGGACATCACCTTATATAGAATCTATACCATGAGCGGCGATACTCCGACGCTGCTGGTTGAGCTCGCCGGAGATAAAACCGAGTACTACCATCGCAAGGTGGGACAGACCAGCATCACTACGTATGCCATTCGTGCGGTCACGAGCAACGGCCGTGAAGGCGCGCCAGCCCTGGTCACCGTTCAATGAAAGGAGCAGCCATGATCAGAAAAATAGGAATCGTCCTTGTTTTGTTATTGGTGTCCCAGGTCCTTCACGCCCAGCAGGCCACTGTCAACACAAACGCCCCGGCACCGCCGAAGGAAAATACCTTATCGATGTTTGTCGGCCGTTTCGGCTATTTCTTGGCTTCCAAGGAGTTCAAGGACATCTATGGAAACGGCGTCGTCTTCGGCGGCGAGCTGCGGCTGGGAGGACGGCGGATCACCGGCTGGCTCGAAGGCAATTACCGCGCCCGAACGGGCAAGTTCTCCTTCACGAAGGAGGAGACCAAGGTCAACGTGCTGGCCATCGAAGGCGGAGCGCTGTATAAG
>Ga0315293_10001075_pt1 | contig 26490 bp, 13 predicted proteins | sample YL17G13_20_MG_FD_203071 | JGI IMG/M metagenome (GOLD analysis project Ga0315293, IMG submission 203071) | Sediment microbial communities from Yellowstone Lake, YNP, Wyoming, USA - YL17G13_20 | ecosystem: Environmental > Aquatic > Freshwater > Lake > Sediment | place: USA: Wyoming | collected...
GCTGCACCTCTCCGCCCGCGAGGTGCTAGTCGACGGCCGCTGGCAGAGCACCTCCGGCGGCATTCTGATGCGCAGCAGCCTCTTCCCACGCTACGACTACGGCGACCTGCTGGAGGTCAATGGCAAGGGGGCAATGGCACTCCGCGTGTGCAGGTCGATGTCCCGCATGGGAAGGGCACCCTCGATCTCCACACGGTGTTCATGAACCCGCAGCCGAACCTGCAACAAGTCCAGCAATCTGCCTAGGCCACCCCCCTTAAAGCGGGAGCCGACCCAGGTGGTGTCGCCAGGGCTACGGACCAAGTCCAACATCTCGTCCTTGTCTTCCAACCGGACCACCAGTCTGGGAAGCCGGGCCAGCCTCTGCCGCAGTTCCACCAACATTCGCTCTTTACGTAGTCGCAGTACGGGCCAAGACTCCTCTATTTCCTGCTCTATTTCCTGGTCTTCAGCTGCCCTAACGGCCTCTATGCCGAACCACTCGGCGTAGTCCAACATCTCGTCCTCGTCTTCCCAAATGCTTATGTCCACGCGCTCGTCCTTGTCTACAAGAACCAGCAGCCGCCCACTCTCCAAAGCCTCCTTGATAGCCTGCACCCGTTCCGACAGGGTTTCGAGCGCTCGCAGTTCCTCCCGATACGGGCCTAGCGACCGTTCAACCTTTTCCCCTTCGGCAATTAGGGCCTCCATCCGCTGGTCGAACTCCCTGTCTGAGATGGAGGAGATGGAGCCACGCTTTGTGTACGCGCGCTCCAGCCGCGCAATGTCCTCCTTCACCGCTTTGAGGCGGCTGTGGGTCACGGCCATACCGCCCGCGATGAGTTCACCACGCTTACTGTCAACTTGTGCCAGGTAGTCCTCGACCGCCTTCCTGGCGCCGTCTGGGTTTCGGAGCAACTCAGCTAGCCTGATGTTTATCTCCCGCTCCAGCCAGTTGGCATCCAGCCGTGGGGCGGTGCATCTCGGCGACCCATCCCTGTGAGCGCCCAACTCCCTGCCCCTGCAGGAGTAGCGGCGGTACTGGTTGTGATCCCAGCGTGCCTTGAATCCCTGTCCGCATTCGCCGCACCTAATCCGACCCTGGAGAAGCCACCGGTCATAGTCTAGGCGCGGATGTCGGCGGTTCTCAGCCAGACGTCTCTGCGCCAGGTACCAACTATCGGCATCGACTATCGCGGGCACCTCGACGGTCACCCAACCCCGCTCATCTTCCATGTAGCGCCGGGCGGTGCTCGCCACGCTATCTCGGCGCAGGGCTCCGACTGGTATCTTGGGAAGCGCCGAGTATTTGTTCCCTGACCTCGTCTTCAGGTGCCTGTCCCCGCGCAGGAGCGGAAGCAGGCCGATGTAGACGGGATGCATCAATAGCAGATTCACGGAGTTGTCGGCCCATACGGTCTTGATCTGGCCTTTCGGGCTCTTGCCGCTCTTCTCCGACCGGCGGAGTTCGCTCGGGGTCGGGACGCCCCCTGCGGTCAACTTCTGCGCGATGCTGGAAATGCCGAGCCTGCGCCCCGATGCGGGGTCGCCGTGCACATAGAGTGCGTAGGCCAGCCGGACGACTTCCGCTTCCTCGTCGACTATCTCGAATCTCGCCTTCGTTCCACCTTCCTTGTCTGGACGGTAGTAGCGGAGACCGAGCGGTAGGGTGCCCCCTACCCAGCGACCCTCATCCTTGGCGCGGTACCGCTTGCCAGACATGCTGCGCTCTTTGATCGATTCCAGCTCCCACTCGGCCGCCCACGAGAGGACTTGGAGGAAGAGGAGCCCGAAAGCGTTGTCCTCGCTGATGACCATCTCGGAGGAATCTACTGGGATGCCGAGCCCCTTCACTACTTCCTCGCAGAAATCGAGGTTGACCTTCGAGCGCCGCCCGAGTCGGCTGACGTCCCGAACCAGGATGACGTCGAATAGGCCCTTTCGGGCACCCTCCACCAGCAGCCGGCCCTGCGGCCGCTGCTCGAACGCCCTCGTCCCACTCACACCGTCATCCAAGTACTCCGCCACGATCTCGTAGCTCTTGTAGGCTACACGGGCCTTGACAGCGTCTACCTGGCCACCGATGTTGTCTCCTTGAGCCTGCTCTTCCGTGGACACGCGAGCATATAGCGCCGCGCGTTTCCCTCTTTCTGACTCGCGTTGCATCGGCCCCTCCTTCTCCTCCTACCCGGCTTGCCCTGGCAACTTGGCTACCGTCCTCGCCGCCCCGCTCACCGCGACTCGGCATAGGATGCGTCAGGTGTCCCCAATGATCACTTCCTTCTCGTACAAACGCAAATCAAAGGTGATCGCGTCGCCTACGCCCCGCGTCTTTGCTGCCAGGGACCGCATCAACACGACCTGCGCCAGGGTTCAGACCAGCAATCCTTTCTGGACTCGGAGTCCTGCCACCCGAGGTCGCGTCGGGTCTGTTGGGAACGGCGATCGGTCTGAGTGGGGAAGGCCAGACGCATCATCGATGCTTCTTCCGCCAGGAGACGGAGAGCTGTCTCGTCACTGGTACGTCAGGACGTGCGACGGGGTGGTGATGAGGGTGACAAGCAAAAGCGCCTTCCCAAGGACCTCTCACTCAGCACAAAGAACAAAAACATAATGAAAACTTCTGCGTAAACCCCCCTCGTGTTGTCACCCTTGTCACCCTACGTGCGTTGACCAGACGGATCCCCCTGTCGGAATTGGTAGGTCTTCCCGTGCTTACCCCTTTGCCCTACCCTCAGACCGTATGCCTGCTCTAGACTCCCCTGTATGTAGGCGATGTGCTGCCCCAGGCCTCTCGCGCTCTTGGCGAAGAAGTCGAGCCCATTGCTTCCCGCTGTCTTCGTCAATTCATCGTATAGCTCGCGCCCTGTGAGCGCCTTCGTGTTGCCGTCCCGCGTCTCCAGCCAAGATTCAAGCACAGGCGGGAGCCAGTCGTCCTCCAAGGCGAACTCCGTCTGCTCACGGGTCATCAGATCGATAGCCTCAGCAAACTCCGCGCCCCAACCCCTTCGTTTCGCTAACGCCCCCGCGAGCGATGCCCAGTCCGCCATGCGGAAGTCCGAGAACCGCGGCCACCTCTCCCTATTCAGGTACGCGACGTCGTCGTTCAGCTCAGCCAGGAGCGCGCCCCACAGTCTCTGTCGGGCCTCGCCGGTCACGTCCATCAGCAGCTCACTCTCGGGCCGGAAGGTTCCCTGCCTCTGGTCCAACCTCACCACCAACAACCTGTCCGCCACATCATCGCGTCGGAAGTGCGGCGTTCGAGCGGTCAACGCAACAAAACAGCGGGGCCGAATCTCCTGAACATCTGCCGTCGTGTAGAGCTTGCGCCGACTTATGACCTGTCCCGTGGCCGCCTTGGCGAGGGCGTCATTGAGCCAGCCCGACCTCTCGTCGACATTGTCCAAGGCCAAGAAATGCTGGGAGCCTATCGCAGTGTGAAAATCATCCTCGTCTTCAACGCTGTCCACGTTTGCGCCTTCGCCCTCCAGGAACACCTTGAACCGCTTCAGAAGAAACGTCTTGCCAGCCCCCTTGGGCGCGATGACCGCCAGAATGGGGCGTGCGGGGAGCGCCTCAAAGAAGAAGAGTGACAGGAACCAGAGGTACACCAGCAGGGACTGGTGTTCGGGCCTCAAGACCCTGGCCTCGCTGAAGCTAACGTCGTCGATGAGCGTATGCTTGAGGTGGTGCCCGTCCTCGAACACTGGCCGTATTGGCTTCGTCGGCTGGGCGTCCAGGAAGAGAACCTCGTCGCTTCCGTTGTCGACCAAGTTGCCAGAAACCGGCTTGCCCTGGACGAGCGTTGGAGCCTCTAGCTCCCTCCCGTCTAGCCGCCAGATGCCGCCCTCCCCGTCGTAAACGTACAGAACCCCCGTCTTCGGATTCCAGTAGGCGGTTCGATACACGCGGCTCTCCCTCTTCCGCAGTCTGGGAGCACTTTGCAGGCCGGCTAACACATACTTGGCTTCACGCTCGGTAGGATTTAGCGTGAAGACTAACTCCAAGACGGCTTTGAACTCCTCACTCTCCAAGTTGAAGAGCCGCCGGCTCGATTTGCCGAACCAGTAGAGGGTTGGCCCAGGCGCCCTAACGAAATGACCTGCCTTGGACAGCTCATCCTTCACATAGCGTAAGATCTCCTTATTCCTCTGAAAGGGCGGCACATTCTTCAAGCGGAGCCGATCCACTTGGCTCGCGCGGTCTGGGATAGGCGTTCGCGCAAGCAGTGTCGCCAGTTCCTGGAGTACGGGAGGCGCCAAGAGTTCCTGAAGGCCCTTGAAACTCTTGACGGGCTCCCCAAGTCTGAAGCGCTCGTAGCTCGTCTGAAGGTCTTTCAGGCGGCTGACCCCTTCCTCGTCGCCCAGAGATGTCACTAGTTGCCTGATGAGTTGCTGGGCTAGCGGCCATGGCCAGTTCTCCTTTGCGAGGAGACCGCACAGCCCCAAGTTGAGTTCATGTCGCTGCCCCTTTTCCCAGTGCGGCCTAAGCAGGGCGACAATAGGCGCGAAGTCTGGGGGGCGGTCGGCAGTGTCGGTGGCTTTCAGTCCCCACGGGCGCAGTAGCCCCTCCAGATACTCCACTGTTACTCCCACCCGCCGCCAGTCAGGATTGACGTCGTGATACGTCTCTCCGTTTGAGTGCAGCGAAGGCGGCAGAACAGCATACTTTCCATCGCTTATGACGTCTATGCCATCCAACCTGCGGCTCGGGAACGGCCCATCAGTGGTTATCACATAGACGTGCCACCCTTTCCCTGTCTTAACGACCCTGCCCTTCTCTACCAACCCCCCGTGGCGCTTGCTGAACTCCGCCCATGTCTCTGCGCTGTCGAAGTCGAGCACTACGAGATTCCCCGACACCTTACCGCAGACGACCCCTAGGCCGACGATGGGACCAATGGGCGTTACACCGTTGCTCGGCTTGCCATCCAGCCAGCACGCCCAGTCCTCAAGCGAGGGCCGGTCCTTCTGGTAGCATTGCCATTTGTCGAGAGCGGGGGCCTTGTTAGCGCGTACAGGGATGACGCTCCAGCCCAGATTGATGTAGGCACCTACCACCTTCAAGCGCTGGCTGCTCTCTATATAGAGCCAGTAGATGGTCTGCTCCAGGAAGGAGGGGTTGGCAGCGGGACTTTGTTGGTTTGTCATGTTAGAACCTCCGACATCGTTTCTGCTGGGCGGAAGCGGTGCTCGGTCGGACACTGGAGAGGGCCGAGCTCATTCGACAACACTGGCTGCGTTTCGGCTGGCCCCAGCACCCATATAGACGCCGAAGATAAGACAAATGTGACAGTAGCGCTTATCCTGGTCGCCTTCAGCCCCGCCCGCTGTCCATCAAGCGTCTGGCCGTCCTCGCGGCGGCCGACGGAGTGGTGTGGTCAGCATCACGTTTCAAGACGACGAAGAGGCCGACGGCAGCGCCGCAGGCCACAGAGAGAGCGTTCTCCAGCGAAGCCAGACTACCTTTGGCCCGGTGCCAGTCAGGAGCTCTCGCTCACGGACAGTCGCAAATCACGATCACATATCCCCCAGTAGATCTGTTCGGTCTGTTCCTGTGGGGATCCCCCAGGCGACGTGATCACAGATCCCTCTTGCGCCCGTGATCTTTATGCAGACAGCTCTAGACTTCGAGCAGTAGCTGGAGGATCGCTGGGCTGCTAGCTCTCGGAGCCTTGGTGTTCTGGCGATCCGCCGTCGGCACTGTGGTGGAGGCGATACTCTATCCAACCTCTGCGACCGTCGCCGCACTTCCGCTTGTCGATGTCTCCCCGCACCACAAGGTGTTTGAGCACGCTGCGGGTCTTCTTCTCGTCGATCTCGTGGGCCTCCATAGCCTGCACGATCTCCAGAGTGCTTTTCCAGCCATCTGCCAGGAATTGGAGCAGTGTTAGCTCGTCGCCGAACGAGCGCAGCCTGAGCCGCAACTGCGCCTTCCTTGTATGGAGCTCGTGCGTATACTCCTCGATCAGCTCCAAGTTATACAGTTCTTGCTTCCACCAGGAGATGTCCCTGCCTACCGCGAGGGCCCATTCGCACCACTCCTCGTACTCGCGACGGCCCTCCTCAGTCAAAGGGGGTCCCTCGTTGAGCATCTCCTCGACGGTGGGCGGCTCCTCGTCGTCGTCATCGGGCCAGGCCAACTGAGCATCTTGGGACAGTCGGGTTAGATCTGCCTGGATCGTCTGATAGCGCGACAACAACCGAGATTTGACGTCGTCTGGAAAGGATTCAATAGGACTTCCTCGATCCATCTCTTGCCTCCCGGGTGCCGCCGCTGTGGTGCGGCCATGTGCGCTCATGTGACTCTCCTCCCTTCCGCTGCTGCAAACGGGCATGTCTTCCAGCACGAGCTAGGCTCACGCTTGCTCTTTGCCCCTGGAGCACTCGTTCCCGCTACTTATATAGACGCACAGCCAGCGCAAACTGATCGCGCGACTACGTTACCGTTCGGATTGCCAAGCCAGCCGCCAATTTGTCCGTGTTTCGTGTGGCACGACCAGTTCTGCCACACAACCCCCCCAAATTCGTAGGTTGCTACATGTAGATTGCGACAACTTGGCCGACCAGGGCTGGCGCATGTCCCGCCTACGCTATCGGGGACGTCACCTCCGTCCGCCACGACCTACTTGTCTCCCTCGATAACGGCGTAGCACTTTGGGCAGCGCAGCACGGGATGGGCCTCAACTGCACCATCGTCTCCCTAATGGCGGTGGGGCCTGACCGAGAAGAATGTCCGATACCGCCAGTTATCTGACTTTCGGGAGTAATGACACGGAACGAGGGATAGTGCTTGGGCGGAGCGGGTCGAAGTTTGATCCTGGCTCTTGTCCCCAACGTGTATGAAGGGCAGTCCGAAGCGCGAGCCGAAGGCGAAAACTCTCTAGCGACGACCTGCCCCCCCCCGCGGCAGACAGCGCTATTGCAGTGAGCTGGCCACGACGACAGAGAGCCTAGCCAGAAAGCGGACCATCGTCGAGTGGGTCGCAACCTCCATTGGATACCAAACCGTTGAAAGTTCGCTCAGCAGTGGAAAAAGCGCTCTCGACGCCATATAATCTTGTGTACCTGGGCATCTATAAGCTTGCCATTGGACTAAGGCCAGTAGCTGATCTCAACACGCGCTGCCTGCCTCTGAATCCGTTGGCCATCGCGGCCTGAAAGAGGGTTACTCGTGGCGAATCTTGAGGAGCTAGCACGGGGAGCCGCAGTCATCGGCGTCGTGCCGGATCAGCCGGTCACGGTCGTCGACGTCAAGTGGTTTGGTGCCAGCGCTGTCGAACTCACCTACAAAATTGAGCAGACGGGGGCAGTATTCAACCGCTTGCTCTACCGGGCGGATGAACCCAACCTGCGCATCGTGGCAGAGGGGAAGAGCTGGGCATTCGACGGCGATGGTGAACTCCTTCGGCTGGCTTCGGAGGCTTTCCGTATCCGACTAGCCTTTCTCTTTGACCCTCAGCTTGCTGTCACCATATCCCAAGTCGAGCCGCTGCCTCACCAAATCTCCGGAGTGTACGAAGAGATGCTTCGCCGTCAGCCTCTCAGATACCTGCTTGCCGACGACCCGGGGGCAGGGAAGACCATCATGGCGGGCCTCTTCATCAAGGAGTTGATGTTGCGGGGTGACCTTGAGCGGTGCCTGGTGGTGGTCCCAGCGATCCTGGCCGAGCAGTGGCAGGATGAGCTTCACGACAAGTTCTCCCTGGAATTCGATATCGTCGGGCGGAGCGAGATAGAGCAAGCGGTGGGTAACCCGTACGAGGAGCGCGACCTCGTCATAAGCCGCATCGACCTCATGAAGCAGGACGACAACATGAAGCGGCTGGAGCAAATAGATGACTGGGACCTCATCATCGTCGATGAGGCTCACAAGATGAGCGCGAGCTTCTCCCCTGACGGAGTGAAGCCCACACAGCGCTACAACCTTGGAAAGCTTCTGTCAGGGAGGACGCGCCATTTCCTTCTGATGACGGCCACGCCCCACCACGGCAAGGAAGAGGACTTCCAGTTGTTCCTGGCCCTCTTGGACGGTGACCGCTTCGAGGGCCGGTTCCGAGATGGTGTGCATCAGGTAGATGTCACAGACATCATGCGGCGGTTGCTCAAGGAGGATCTGGTCGATTTCGATGGCAAGCCACTCTTCCCAGAGCGGCGCGCCTATACAGTGAACTACCCGCTGAGCGACCCGGAGGCGCAGCTATACACGGAGGTCACGAAGTACGTCAGCGAGGAGATGTCAAGGGCAGATAGGCTAGCGGAGGAAGTGGCAGAAGGGAAGAGGCGCCGGACCAACGTGGGCTTCGCGCTCACGACTCTGCAGCGACGCCTCGCTTCGTCTCCGCACGCGATCTATCGGTCCATAGTCCGCCGTCGGAAGCGACTGGAGCAGCGCCTGGAGGAAGAGAAGCTCAAAAAGCGGCTGGCGGAGATGGCCGATCAGGAGATCGAGTTGGACGCTGGTCGGCGAGGTATCGACGAGGACGAACTTGATGACCTGCCCGAGGACGAGATAGATGAGATTGTTGACCTGGCATCGGCTGCTCGCACTGTCGCGGAATTGGAGACCGAGATCGGCCATCTCAGACGACTGGAGGCCCTGGCAAGAGACGTTCGGAACCGTGGCACCGATAGCAAATGGGTGGAGTTGAGCCAGCTCCTCCAGGACCGCGCCGAAATGTTTGACCCGAAGGGCCGCAGGCGAAAGCTTGTCATCTTCACGGAGCACCGAGACACTCTTAACTATCTTCTTGAGAAGGTCCGATCTCTCGTGGGTAGGCCCGAAGCAGTGGTCGAGATCCACGGGGGTATGGGCAGGGAGCTGCGCCGGAACCAACAGAATCTGTTTGTCAATGATCCCGATGTGCTCGTCCTCATCGGCACTGACGCTGCAGGTGAGGGTATCAACCTTCAGCGAGCCCACCTGATGATCAACTACGATCTCCCTTGGAACCCCAATCGCCTGGAGCAGCGATTTGGCCGTATTCACCGATTCGGCCAGAAAGAAGTGTGCCACTGCTGGAACCTGGTAGCCCGCGAGACGCGTGAAGGCGCCGTCTTCCAGAAGCTCCTAGACAAGCTGGAGGTGGAGCGGGAGGCACTCGGCGGCAAGGTGTTCGATGTTCTCGGCCGCATCTTCGACGAGGCTTCCCTGCGGGATCTGTTGCTGGAAGCCATCCGCTACGGAGACGATCCTGAAGTCCAGCGGCGTGTGGAGGAGCGGGTCGGCGAAATCATGAGCCGCGAGCACTACGAGGAAGTGATCGAACAATATGCCCTTGCGGCGAGCACCCTTGACGACTCTCACATTCGGCGACTGAAGGAGTGGCGTGAGCGGGCAGAGACAAACCGCCTGGTGCCGCACTTCATCGCATCGTTCTTCATGGAGGCCTTCCGTCACGTTGGTGGAACCGTCCACGAGAGGGAGCCGCGACGCTATGAAATCAGGCACGTCCCAGCCGAGATCCGACGCCGAGATCGGCAGGTCGGTCGTGGCGCGGCTGTGTTGAAGCGATACGAAAGGATCTGCTTCGAAAAGGAGCGGATCAACGTGCCGGGCAAGCCACAGGCCGAGTTCGTGGCTCCCGGCCACCCTCTGCTGGACGCTGTCATCGACCTGATCCTGGAGCGACATCGCGACATCCTCCGGAGGGGAGCTGTCCTCGTCGACCCGAGCGAGGACGCCGAGCGGCCGCGGGTGTTGTTCTACGTCCAGAACGACATCACTGACGGTCGCCTCACCAAGAGCGGTGAGCGTCGGGCGGCCTCCCGCCGGCTGCACTTCGTGGAGATCGATGACCAGAGCAACATCCAAAGTGGAGGTGCCGCTCCGTACTTGGACTACCGGCCGCTGGAGGATCACGAACTGGCTGCCATTGAGCGCATCCTGTCGCAGTCATGGCTCCAGCAAAACCTCGAGGAGCAGGCGCGTGCCTTCGCCATCGAGCACCTAGTACCAGAACACTTCGAAGAGGTGCGCAAGGAGCGAGAGGAACTGGTCGTCAAGACCATGGCCGCCGTCAAGGAGCGGCTTACCAAGGAGATCGCCTACTGGGACCGCCGCGCTGAGGAGCTCAAGCTGCAGGAACTGGCGGGCAAGAAGACCAGGCTTAGCTCAGGCAGGGCCCGCGAGCGCTGCGAGAATCTGACGCAGCGGCTCCACGACCGCATGCGGGAGCTTGAGCTGCAAAGGCAGCTTGCGCCTCAGCCTCCTGTGATCGTTGGTGGTGCGCTGGTCGTGCCAGCGGCAGTGCTGGCTCAGCTCAGCGAACGCCCCGTCGTCCAGGCGCCCAAGGACGCGCAGAAGATCGAGCGCGTCGCGATGGAAGCGGTGATGGGGGCCGAAACCCGCGCCGGCCGCCTGCCTGTGGATGTGTCGGCCTGCAACCTGGGCTACGACATCGAATCGCGGGAGCCGGAGACCAACCGACTGCGGCTCATCGAGGTGAAGGGGCGCCAGGCGGACGCCGACACGATCATCGTCACCCGCAACGAGGCTCTGGTGGCCCTCAACAAGCGCAGGGACTACTATTTGGCCATTGCCCGCGTGCGCAACGAGACGGTGGAGTCGCTTCACTACGTTCAGGACCCGTTGGCCCACATGCTCACGGGCGATGTCCAGTTCGGGCTGGTCGCGATGGTATTGAAACTGAGCGAGCTATTGAAACCTACCAGAGCGCAGAAAGCCCGATGAAGATGACCGACAGGCCACAGGGGGTGAAGTAACCATGGCACAGGAGTTGGTGCCCGAGCAGATCCGCCCTAAGGTTCACGATCTGAGTATTCTCAAGCAGGTTCTCGAGAGCAGGAGCCTCGCCCTGGAAGTCGTGCGAGAGGCCCTATCTAACATGTGCACGCCAGAAGTTGGGGCCTCAGAGGTAAGAGTCCAATTCTTCCTTCATCCGGAACACGGAGGGACATTTATTTTTCGTGACGACGGATGCGGCATGGACTACACCGGTGATTCCGAGAACCTGGGCCGCCTAGATAAGTTCGTGAACCTGGGATACTCGGGCGCGGCCGGGATCAGTGCCGACAAGTATGGTTGGAAAGGGCTCGGCTCAAAGCTGATGCTGAATTGTAGGCGACTAGACATAGTTACATGGAGTGGGGATCCCAATGGCGTTGTGTATAGGGTCGAGGTCGAAGGCCCTCGAGCGAAACTCCTTCAGGATGTACCAGAATGGCCGCAGTTCTATCTGACCAAGCGAAAGCCGGAGGAAGCTGATCGTCGGGGAACCACCATCACGATGTACGGCGTTGAAGGAGGTAGCGTCAACTACCAGATTGAGGAACTAAGGCGCTACCTCTACTGGAACACGATCGTAGGCATCACGAAGCACGAACCGAGTCTGCCTAGGGTCTTCCTGAAGGTTGGGCTGCTCGAAGATGAACTACCAGTGGGTTACAAGTGGATTCGGCAGCGGGACCCCGAAGGGTCGGGTAGCTGGCGTACGGTCTTGCTTGACCCTCCGATTGAGACGTCTGAGGCGTCCTCCCCAGGGGGCGAAGAGGTGAAGGTCGTCCTCAAAGGAGGCTTTACTCTCGACACCGCGGATGCGTTTGCTCCAGGGGAAGGGCTCAGCCCGCACCGATCGAATGCGGGGATACGCGTCTCTGTTCTTGGAATCCCCTATTTCCGTCTTGAGTTCTATCGCCTGAGAGGCGAGCGCTTCCAAATGTTGGAGAGTCTCTGCAGCTTTGTCGTGGAATGTGACCAGCTTCACACGAAGCTCAATATAGACCGAAGTGGTTACAACAGGGATGACCTGGTCGCGAAGGCCTTTGAAAAGGCCGTCACCAAAGCCTTCGATCAACTGTCACAGAGTCAGGCATACCGGACCTTTGAAGAGAAGCGGCGCCGAGAGGATGAGGTTACGAAAGGGAAATTCCTGAACGAACGGAAGATGGCGCTCAATCGGCCAGATCAGCAATACGTCTGCATCACTGATGACGAGGGGAACCCCCGCGTGATTCATCGGGTGCCCGAGAACGAGCAGGATACTCTAGCTCTGTTCTGGAAGCTTGAGGGAGCCGGGGTCCTTCCCTTCGCACAATTCCTGTCACTTGAGCACACAAACAAGAGCGGCATCGATGTCATCGCGGACTTCCAAGAGGAAGAGGATAGCCAGCTTCAGATAGCGGCTGCCGTTGAGTTCGAGCATACGTACGAGAACTTCTTGGCTCACGCTCACAACGCTCGACAAACTTCGATGGTTGTGTGCTGGAAGGTGCGCAACCCTGCCAATCTCCATGCTCTGAATGATTGGTCGTACAATGGCCAGGTCGGCCAGCAGGTACTGATCGTGGTTGAGCTCCAGAAACTCCCAGGAATCGCCGTCAAGAGGAGAGCTGAGGTCAGATGACCGCCCGCAAGAAGCCCAGAGTCCCAGCGGCAACGGCGCGGGGGAGCTAGCCGATTCGGTGGCCGAACAACGGAGAGCGGATGGATGACTATCTAGCTGGGGGTCAAGAAAAGCTGAAAGCGGCCTACCCCGACGTTTGGGGTAAGCTTGACAAGGCCATCGATGACCTCAAGACCGCAACCGAACCGGAGCACTATCAGGCCATCGGCCTACTCTGTCGGGACGCTATGATTCTGTTTGCGAACGCCATATTCAGCCCTGATTTCGTACCCAAGGGCCAAGAACTGCCTCCTGAAGGCGACGCCAAGACGCGGATGAAGATGACCCTACAGCACTTTGGACAGCTCGCTGGCTCAGAGAACCTCCGTAAGTTGACGAAGGCTGTCTGGGATTATGCTGTCGGGCTTCAGCACAACCAGGGAGCCACGGCAGGAGAGGCTCGAAGAACCGCCCTATTCACCGCGCTGGCTCTCGTCGAAGTGGCTTCAGTCGTTGAAACAGCGACCAAGAACGAGCAATGGGTTAAGAAGTACGGAGTCTACAAGTGCGACGCCTGTGGGAGCACTAAGTTGGAGGAGGACGTAGCAGTTGACTACGACAAGGATCACGTCGTGCATGGAACGCCCTACCTTGTTTGCTCCAACTGCGGTCGGTCCATCATATAGGGAGCAGGTATGACCTACCGCAAGAAGCTCATCGAGGTTGCCCTGCCGCTGGACGCCATCAACGCGGAAGCAGAGGCCGAGAAGAAGAATCCATTCATCAAGGGGCACCCGCGGGGCATCCATCAGTGGTGGGCGCGCCGACCCCTAGCCGTGTGTCGCGCCATCATCTTTGCTTCGCTCCTCGACGATCCTGAAAGCGAGGGCTGTCCGAAGCAACTACTGGACGCCATCGACCGCCTCCTGCCGGACTCCAGTGGCCAGAAGTCCCGCCGCGAGCGGTTGTTCGACTTCATCGGCGAGCTGGTGAAGTGGAAGAACACCACCAACGAGCACGTGCTGGGCATCGCCCGGGAGCTGATCCAGGCCGCCACCGGCGGCAAGCCGCCGCCCGTCCTCGATCCCTTCTGCGGTGGCGGCAGCATCCCCCTGGAGGCGCAGCGGTTGGGTCTGGAGGCCTACGCCAGCGAGCTGAACCCTGTGGCCGTGCTCATCACCAAGGCCCTGGTGGAGATCCCACCCAAGTTTGCCGGGCGGCCGCCGGTCAACCCAGATGCCAGGAACCAGATGGGGCAGGGCGTCACCTGGAAGGGCGCCGCCGGCCTGGCCGCCGATGTCCGCTGGTACGGCAAGTGGATGCGCGACCGAGCGTGGGAGCGCATAGGCCACCTGTATCCCAAGGAGCCCAACGGCGAGACGGTCATCGCCTGGCTCTGGGCGCGGACGGTGAAGTGCCCCAACCCGGCCTGCGGCGCCCAGATGCCCCTGGTGCGCTCCTTCTGGCTCGCCACAAAGCAGGGCAAGGAAGCTTGGGTGGACCCCATCGTTGATCGCCAGGCCAAGACGGTTCGATTTGAGATGCGGACTGGCAGGGGTACACCTCCTGAACCCACCAAGCAGCGAGCGCAGATCTACTGCCTCATCTGCGGCGAGCACGTAACCGAAGAGCAGCTTCGTCAGCAAGCGGTCAAGCATGGGCTTGGAACCGTGCCACTGGCAACCGTCGCTGAAGGAACAAGACAGCGAGTCTACCTTTCTGGGACGGCCGAGTCCCCTGAGGTGAATCCCCCGCAGCACGACGGTTTGGACGCACCGCTGTCCGGCAACACACGGTGGTTCTCGCCGCCTATCTATGGCCTCACCACCTTCGCCGACTTGTTCACCCCCCGCCAGCTCGTGGCGCTCACCACGTTCAGCGACCTGGTGGGCGAGGCGCGAGCCCTTCTGGTGGAACACACCGGCGGCGACGGGGAATACGCGGACGCGGTCGTGACGTACCTAGCCCTCGCCATATCCAGACTCGCTGCGTACTGCAATACAATCTGCATTTGGCACACTGGCTCGCAGATCCTGATTCACACCTTTACTAGACAAGCGATTCAGATGACCTGGGACTTCGCTGAGACAAACGCCCTGGAAGGTATTGTCAATTGGCAGACAGCCGTAGGATGGGTGGCGGACAGCCTCGCCTCCGTGGGCGAGGGTCGGGCGGGAAGTACCTCACAGCTTGATGCGGCCAGCGCACTCCCGTCAGCGCCTTCGCCGCCGCTGGTATGCACCGATCCGCCATACCACGACAACATCGGGTACGCCGACCTGTCCGACTTCTTCTACGTATGGCTCCGCCGGACGGTAGGCAGGCTCTACCCCGACCTTTTTTCGACCGTTCTCACGCCCAAGGCCCAGGAGCTAGTCGCTACCCCCTACCGCTTTGACGGCGACAAACGGAGGGCAGAGCAGCACTTCGAGGAGGGGCTCCGCAAGGCTTTCGCCCTTATTCGCCAGCACGCGAACGTTGATTACCCTGTTACTCTCTACTACGCCTTCAAGCAGGCGGAAGAGGAGGACCAGGGCAATGGAAGGCTGGTGCAAGCATCCACCGGGTGGCAAACGATGCTTGAGGGGCTGCTACGCTCTGGCTTCCAGCTGGTGGGCACGTGGCCCATGAGGACCGAGCTCGTCAAAGCGTTGAAAGCCTCGATCAACGCTCTCGCGTCATCCATCGTCCTGGTTTGCCGGCCGCGGCCGGCGGATGCGCCCATCGCCACCCGGCGGGAGTTCCTCGCGGCGCTGCGGCAGGATCTGCCCCCCGCTCTGCGGGTGCTCACTGGCCACGGGTCCACGCATCCGGTGTCACCGGTGGACCTGGCCCAGGCGGTCATCGGGCCGGGCATGGCCGTCTTCTCCAGCTACAGCCGCGTCCTGGAGGCGGACGGCAGCCCCATGTCAGTACGCACCGCCCTCCAGCTCATCAACCGCGCCATCGAGGACTACTTCACCGAGCAGGAGGGTGAGTTAGACCCGGACTCCCAGTTCTGCGCCCGCTGGTTCGAGCAGCACGGCTTATCTGAAGGCCCTTTCGGCGACGCCGAGACGTTGGCAAAGGCCAAGAACGTGGCCGTGGACGCCCTGAAGCGGCTTGGCCTGCTGGACGCGAAGGCGGGCAAGGTGCGCATCGCTCCTCGCAGCGGCTACAGCGCCGAGTTCGATCCGGCCCAACGGCCACGCCTGACGATCTGGGAGGCCTGCCAGCGCCTGGTCGCCACCCTGCAAGACGAGGGTGAAGCGGATACGGCCCGGCTGGCGCGGCGGCTGGGCGGCCTGGCGGAGCGGGCGCGGGATCTGGCCTATCGTCTGTACAGCATCTGCGACCGCAAAGGCTGGGCCGAGGAGGCCTTCGGGTACAACGCCCTCGTGGCGAGCTGGCCGGAGATCCAGAAGCAGGCGGCAGCGCTGGCCGAGGAGACGCAGGCGCCACTAATATAGAGAGGGGTGGTTGGAAGTGGCCACGAGCAACTATGCCCTGATGATGGACGCCCTCCGCATCTACCGGGAGGCAATGCGGGAGTTCGTCACCGGCAGGCTACGGGAGGCCTACCGCGACCTATGGTGGCAGCAGGGCGTCGCCCGCCACTTCAAGCCGGAGGAGATGGAGCGGCTGGAGGAGATATTCCAGTCGCGCGCCATTAAGAAGAGCGCCGTCCCCACCAACGTGCGGGAGATGGCCGACATGCTGGACATTGGCCACTTCCGCACCATCATCGAGGCCAACTGGCGGCCGGTGTTCAAAGATGCCCTCGGGGACAAGGCCGTACTGGACGGCTGGATCGGCGAGGTGACGGCGGCCCGTAACGCCCTGGCGCACTGGGCCGGCGGCGACGTAGACCGTCAGGCCGCCCTTCGCTTTGTGGACACCTGCCGTCTAGTGGTGGAGTCGTTCGATGGGCAGGCGGCGGCGCAGGTCCAGGAGATCTGGAAAGCAATAGACGAAGGACGGGAGCCGAAAGCGGTGGACACAACGAAAGACAAAGGGGAGACGGTAGGGCCCGGTCGATCGCCCAGGGGCCTAGCCCCCTGGCGCGACGTCATCTCACCCCATCCGGACGTGCAGAGCGGCCGCTACCAGCAGGCAGAGTTCGCCGCCGACCTGGCGGAGGTGCTGGCCGGCACAGCCGCTCCCGAATATCAGGACCCACGGGAGTTCTTTCGCCGCACCTACGTCACCCCCGACATGGGCCACCTGCTGCGCAACGCGCTGGAGCGCCTCGTTGGCCGCGGTGGGGAGCCAGTCGTCGACTTGAAGACCGCCTTCGGCGGCGGCAAGACGCACACGCTGCTCGCCCTGTACCACCTGGTCGGCTCCGGCAAGCAGGTCAAAGACCTGCCGGACATCCAGCCCTTGCTCGCAGAGATCGGCATCGAAAGTCCACCCGCCGCGAGAGTGGCCGCCCTTGTCGGCACCGCATTGAACCCCTCTAAGCCGTCGCGGGAGCTGGACGACCTGCTTACGCAGGTAAACACCCTCTGGGGAGAGATGGCCTACCAGCTCGGCGGATCGAAGGCCTTCAAGCTCGTCCTTGAGAACGACGCCAAAGGCACGGCGCCGGGCAGCAACGACCTGGTCGAGCTATTCAAACAGGTCGGGCCCTGCGTCATTCTTATGGATGAGATTGTCGCCTTCCTGCGGAACGTCAAAGGAGTGCGCAACCTGCCGGCGGGCGACTACAACAAGAACATCTCCTTCCTGCAGAACCTCACCGAGGCGGTTAAGCGGGCGCCGACGGCCGTCCTCGTGGTATCCATACCATACTCGCGGATGGAGTATGGCGATGCCTCTGGCCAAGAGATCGCCAATCAGGTCGAGCACATCATCGGCCGGCTGAGCAGGCCGTGGCAGCCCGTGGGCGCCCTGGAGGCCTTCGAGGTGGTCCGGCGGCGCTTGTTCCAGGAGATCGCCGATCCGGACGCCCGAGACGCGACCTGTGAGGAATTCAGTAGGCTCTATCGCTTCAACCAGAGCGACTTCCCGACCGAATGTCGTGAGCCTGGGTACGCCGAGAGGATGAAGGGCAGCTATCCCATCCACCCCGAGGTGTTCGACCGCCTGTACGAGGACTGGTCGGTCCTCGAACGGTTTCAGCGGACGCGAGGTGTGCTGCGCCTGATGGCGTCCACCATCCACGAGCTCTGGTCCAAAGGCGATGAGTCGCCTCTCATCATGCCCGGGTCGCTTCCAATGTACGCCCCCCGCGTCCGCGACGAGTTGACCCGCTACCTGGGTGAGCAATGGAGCTCGGTCATCGACATCGACATCGACGGCGACGATTCGGAGCCCCAACGCGTCGATCAGGAGAACCAGCGGTTCGGGCAGGTACATGCGGCTCGGCGAGTCGCCCGAAGCATATTCCTTGGCAGCGTCCCCGAAAAGGCAACCAGGGGCATCGAGGATGTGCGCATCAAGCTGGGGGCCGTCCAGACGGGCGAGTCCATCTCCGTGTACAGCGACGCGCTGAGTCGGCTCCAGCAGCGGTTGAGCCATTTGTACACGTCAGGCCAGGGCCGGTTTTGGTATGGTGTCCAACCCAACCTCAACCGTACTGTCGCTGATCGCTCCGCGAAAGTGACCGACGACGAAGCCTACGCCGAACTCGAGGGGCGTCTCCGCCAGATGAGGGATCGTGGGCAGTTCGCCGGTGTCCATGTGTGCCCCGGCAGCAGCGCAGACGTGCCCGATGAAGGAGAAACACGACTCGTGATTCTGTCCCCGCGCACACCGCTGCAACGCGCGACGGGCGCGAAGAAGGGCGAAGAGCCAAACGGGCCGGCAATCGAGGCAGCGCAAGCGATCCTGGACCATCGCGGCACCGTTCCGCGTCGCTACCGAAACATGCTGGTTTTCGCTGCCGCCGATCAGGAGTCGGTGCACACCCTGCTCCCGGAAATGCGCCGACACCTAGCCTGGAAGTCGATCGTTGCCGATGCCCTTGCCCTGAACCTTGATAAGGTGCAGGAGATCCAGGCGAAGGACTCGGAGGAGCAAACAGACAGGACTGTGGAGGCGCAACTCGATGCTGCCTATCAGTGGGCACTCGTCCCCGAGCAGGAGGGCACCGAGCCACTCCGCTGGGAGACGCGACCCCTCGGTGGAGGTCTGGGCTCCATAGGGTCGATCGCTCAGCGAACTGGCCACAAGCTCCAATCCGACGAGCTTCTTATCACCAGCTGGTCGCCAACGCACCTGCGGATGGAGCTCGACCAGTACTTGTGGAAGGAGGGCCAACCCCACATCGGGGTGAAGCAGCTCTGGGAGTACTACGCGACCTATTGCTATCTGTCACGGCTACGCGATCCCGATGTGCTCTTGGCGACTATCAAGACCGGTGCGGCAAGCCGCGACTACTTCGGCTATGCCACCAGCGTCGCCAGCGACGGCAGGTACGAAGGTTTGTCATTCGGCCAGACTCCCGGCAGCGTGTACCTCGACGACGCTAGCGTCGTAGTGCGACGAGAGGTTGCTGAAGCCCAGCAGCGCGCAGCGGAGGGAGTCGAAATCGGTGAGAAAGGCCAAGGCGGCGAGCCAGTGAGCGTACAGACAGGGGAAGGCACTGAACCTTCAGTCGGCGTCATCAGCAGGCCCAAGCGTTTCCACGGAACGGTGCATCTAGATCCGCAGCGGCTCGCGTCGAGCGCAGGGAAAGTGGGCGACGAGGTGGTGCAGCACCTTCAGGCACTGCTGGGGTCCGACGTGGACGTTATCCTGGAAATCAGCGCTAAGGCGGAAGGTGGCGTGCCCGACGAGGTGGTACGCACCATCCTTGAGAACGCGAAAACCCTCAAGTTTGACAACTTCGGCTTTGAGGAGGAATAGGGCGTTTGGTTTCACGCCCTGCGTCCAGCTGAGTCCGCGATGTGGTGCCGGGCCGGTTGGACATGCAATCTTCGATGCACGAACTGTACGCCTCGCGGCTCCCCCGTGCAGTCTTCTGTAGTGGCAGAGAGCCTGACCGCGGAGCAGGTCGTCGTGGCCCTGCTAGAACGCCAACGCCGTCGTGTGGTCAGTGGTGGCGATGGGGCAGTTTCTTCCCTTGCCAACCCTCGCCCTTGTGGGTAGCATGGGTCTGTCGGACGAACACGTGCGGGAGATGAGGCAGTCAAATGTCGAGTTGCGGTCTTTGATGTTCTTCAAATTTGAAGGGTGTGACAGAGGATGACACCAGCAAGACGCGAGGTCAGGCATGTAGAGCTCGAACCGTGGGAGGTCGGGGGACAACTGTTGGACATCCTTTCCAGAGGACTCTACTCCGATGCAAGGGATTCCCTACGGGAATACGTCCAAAATGGGGTTGATGCAGGAGCCTCGAACGTAACGATCACTGTAGACGGTCCCACAGTCGTGATTCGAGACGACGGCTCTGGAATGGATGAGACCCTGCTCCGGGCTGCCCGTCGTTTTGGAGTGTCGCAGAAGACGCCCAAGTACATGGTGGGATATAGAGGGATCGGTATATACTCTGCCTTTGGCATCTGTGAGGAGCTAAGAATCACGAGCCGCCAGGCTAGCATGAATGATCTAGTGAGTTGGCGCTTTCAGTTCGGGGAGATGCGTCGTGTGCTCGAAGCTGACAGGGCAGGCGACTCTCGGGAGGACGTCGCCCTGGCGAACTTGCTGCACCAACACACCGAGCTGATTTCCGAACCCTATGAGGGCCACCCGAGTGATCACTTTACTGTCGTCCGATTAGAGGGTCTGGGCGAGGAGTATCGGGCGCAGCTGAACGACGCCAGCAAAGTCAACGAGTATCTGCTAAGCACCATTCCTGTGGCCTTTCCGCCTCGTGATTATGGCTCTTCAGTAAACGAATGGCTCAGGGATCATGCTGGGCTCAACCCAGTACGAATCTCTTTGCGAATAGGGGATGAGCCCGAGTTCGAGGTAGAGCCTCCACTGGCCGAGAACGTTTCTGAACCTCAATGCGACTGGATCACGGGTCCCAGGGACACCTCGTTGGCCTTCGTGTGGTATGCCCTATCGACCACCGGTCGGCAGATCTCCTCTCAAATGAATGGCGCCGCTCTCAGCGGATTTCTGGTGAAACTCAAGGGGTTCACACTTGGCAACCGGCTTACGTTCAAGCCCCTCTGGCCAGCCGTTGGGGGGGGAACGCTCTACCATCACTACACTGGCGAGGTACACATTTTGGATGGAGCAGACGTCTACCCGAACGCGGCGAGAGACGATCTGGAGCCGAGCCCACAGAGACGAATCTTGATGAACCAAACCTCGAACTTCTTTGCGAGGTTGAACAGGCAAGCCAATGCGGTGAGGGCCATGACCCGGGCCGAACGTCTGGCGGAAGGGTTGGACAAGGTGCTCGAAGGACTGAAGACTCGGCAGCAAAGCCCGGATCAGGACCCGTTTGACATCACGAGAGAGGCCATTGCCTACTTGGACGACCTAGAGATAGCGGAAAAGGAACTCCTCAAGCAGACTTCTGCAGGCCGCAGACGACCGAGGCCTGAGCTTACAGAAGCCCAGCAGGAGAGGCTTGAGGCTACGAAGGGTGCCGTACACGGTGCGGTAAAGACTTTTGGGGAGGTGGTGCGCCGTGCGCAGCGGAGGACAGAGCGCGCTGAACGTGAGCCTAGGACAGCGCCGAGCGCACAGCCCCCTCCGCAGGTGACGCTTCTCGCGAATGCTCTATCAGAGCTTCAGTCAATGGCTGGAGAGAACCCAGACCAACGAGTGCTTGCCGCTGTAGACGAGTTGGAACCTGCTGTGCGGGCCCATTCAGTTCCACGAGCCATCGGAGTGCTCGACGACTTGAAGGCGGCAGGAGTGCAACTCCCGGCGGGGGTGGAAGGCGTCAGAAAGGAGCTTCGGACCCTCATCGGATGGTCTCCACTAGCACCGGTTTCCCTTGAAGAAGCCCTTGCTCAGGCCGGTGTCTCCCTGGAAACAGATCGGGAAGAGTCGTTGGTTCGTGCCGTAGATCGAGGCTTGCTCGCCGCCCTCGGCGGCAGGAGCGATAGGTACGAAATGATACTCCGCTCCATTGCTGGAGCTGTCTCCGATGAGTTCGCGAGCTAACCAGGGCGCTCGCGATCATGTCCACCCTCACATCGAGCTACTACTCCAGTAGCGAAAAGGATCTGGTTCGAAGCGAGTTTGAGCGTCCCCTGCTTGAGGCGATTCATCAGCGCAGGGGCAGGCCCCTGCGATACTTCGGACTTCCTGGCGAAGAGGCGCTTGACTTGAAGGCGTGGGGCCATCTGCTTGACTATGTGGCGGCAGTTGAGGTTTTCCCGAATGTCCTGGAAGCACTCGAGCAGCAGCTTGACACGCACTACAGTAACATTCGATATCGGACCCATCTGGGGGATGCAGACAAGGTAATCCTTGGAAACGGCAGCTGGCGCCGAGAAGAGGGAAGCGGCCGCTTCTGGAGGTGGGTGTCCACTAGCCAGCGCAAAGACGTGGGATCGATCTGGGACTTTGACGTCGTCTACCTAGACTACTTTGGGAAGTTCCTCCCCTATGACCGGGGCGGGCGCCAAGTGCGAAACAGGGCGCTTGCGCTGCGGCGACTGTTTGATCCTGATAGGCAGGATGCTTGGAAGACCTGGCTCTTGATGGTTTGCGTTGAATCCCGCCTGTACGGCCCTCAAGACAGGAAGCAAATGCGCGATTATTTGGGGAATGTCCGAGGCGGGGCGGCCGATCCCGTGGCAGATGCTCTGGACTTCTTGCTGGAGTCAGGCTTAAGTCGCAGGTTTGAGGCGGCAAGATTGGTGCACGGTACCATGGCATACATTGTCTCCATAGCGGCCAGCAATGCAGATGTGAAAGTGCGGCCGCGGGGGACGATAATGTACAGAGGGGCAGGGCAAACGCCGATGCTACACTTCGCCTACGAAATCGAATCAGCGGGGACACTGTCCGGACACCAGGACCCTTTGCCTTTGCTCGTAGCACCTTTCGTTCAAGTACGGAGCCCTGCCGGGTGGCCCTGGTTTGAACTTGTTGCGGAACAGCAGCCGGGTCAAACAGAGGCTGAGGTTCGCGCAGCGTTGGATTTCCTCGGGGCGGATCAAGTAGAGGCGATGGTAGCCGGACTGAACTAATGCACCGCTCTGGCTATAACGCCGTGGGGGAGGGGTTCCTGAGGGGAATGTCCATCACGCGAGAAGGCGTGGCCTAACACCGATCGCCAGAGAGCATTTATCCATGTTCGGTTGGGGTGGCATGTGGGACAGATATACCCCACGTACCTGCCGGTGTAGTCCTGCGTGGCGAAAGCACGGTCCCCAACGTCCAGTTTCTGGCCGCAGCGGTCGCACTTCAGGGCCTGGAGGAGGGTGGTTGGGTCGTTCAACAGCTCGCGGAACTCTGCTCTGGATCTATTCAGTTCAGGCGTAGGTTCCTCGATATGACCAGCGACGCCCTCTGGGTACTTGCGCTGGCGAGGGCCTGGCCTCAACGAGAATGCTTCTTCGAAAGCAGAGGCGTTCTTGAACTTCTCGAGCAATGCACGGTAGGCGGGAAAGGCCCCTCCGTAGCCTATGACACGACGCGCTCGTGCCACCATCTCCAGTTGCTTTGCAGTCCAATGGGGCGAGATGTACCGGTTCTTAACAAGAGAGTTGAGGGGCTCATACCGCATCGGGTACGAAACGACGCCCCAAGATAGGAGGTCTACCATACGGCGCAGGAAATCCTCCGGGGTATCGGTGAAATTATATAGAGTGTAAATGATCATTCTCTTCCGGCCAAAACCAGCTGCTTCTAGGGCAGGTATAGCGCTCTTGAGGGCTTTCCTCTCGCTCGGGATGTCGTAGGCCATGTGGATGGGCCGGACGCGAAGCCCTGTCAGGTGGTGAGCGACCTCCTCGGTAATGAGACGAGCATCCAGTCCCTGGTTGAAGTCCACCTGCACGTCCAAGTCGCGTAGCTCCGCCAGAACATCCCGCCAATTGGGCACTCCCAAGATGTTGTTGTCCCAGAGAACGACTTTCTTGTGTCCTGAGTAGACGAGACCACGAATGCCCTGCGCTGGGCCCGAGGTCTTACCCTCGAGGCGCGGCACAGCGCAGAAGGCACACTTGCGGATGCAGCCCCGGGTGCAAAACATGATGCTGGAATCCCAACCCGGTGTTAGGGAGTAGTCTGGCAAGAAACGCTCTGAATCTAGGACGAGGCCCTTGTGAACCCGGTCTGCCCCGGACAGTTCTGCGTGCTCCGGCATCAGCGTCGCGTAGATACCACCCAGCCTGACCTCCGCATCAGGATAGAGGGTGCGATAGTATTCGACAGCTCGGTGCACGGGTCTCCAGGAGTAGGTGAAGAGGCTGGTGATGAGGATTAGCTGGGGTGGCTGTTCTGCGGGCTGGAGCCCTCTGTGGAGGAGGACTTCATCCCCGCGTGCCTCGTGCAAAGAGGCAAGCTTCAGAAGGCCCAGTGGGGGATAGCGGGTGTAGTACCCCGGCTCGACCAGCAATATTCTGACCGGGCACCTCCTGCATGTGCGGCTGGCGAGAGTATAGCAAAGACAAAGCCCGCAGGCGATCTTGCGGGAGAGGGTTCGCTGAGCATGCGACTACTCGCTGCACGCCCACGTCGCTCTGCCGCCATTGTCCTTTCTCTGTAAGGTCGTGGAGTCTGGGCACGGCAAGACAGGCTGACCCGATATACCCTGCCGGTCCTCGAGCGGCTCCATTTCCCGCCGGAGCGTGTCGTGCTCTCCCTAGAGATGAAGATGAAGTGCGGCATCGGCATGTGCGGCCGCTGCAACATCGGCAGCCGCTACGTCTGCCGGGACGGCCCGGTCTTCACCCTGGCCGAGCTGAGACGACTTCCCCCTGAGTACTAGCCCGCGCGGCGACAACCCCCGAACCTGCGTGCAGGCGTAAGGCTGGTCGTACCCCTCGATTGGCCCCCACATTGCGGCGCTGAAGCGCCGAGCGGCCTGTAGCAGCTCCGCGGCTGGGCTATGGGCTCGGTCCTGACGCTCTTCATGGTAGTATGTGCCCCTTGAAGCGCGTATAATTCGGTGTTGCATGCGGGACAGAGACCCGCGACGGGACGACTCCGGATGACAGGAACGCTTAGGCTTTCTAAGATAAGGTTTCATGCGGGGCGTGAGCCCGGCAAGCCGTCGCTTGAGATGGAGCCTGGCACGGTGGTCATCTTCGTAGGCCCCAACAACTCCGGAAAGAGCCTTGCTCTCCGCGAGATCGAGAATTGGTGTTTGGCTCAGGATACCCAGCGCAAAGTAGTGGATTCGCTGGAGGTTGATTTCCCGGAGGAACCAGCGACCGCTGAGCAATTGGCGCGAGAATTTGAAATTCCTCCTCCGCCGAATCAGGGGACTGCTCCAGGCCACTTCTGGATGGGACAGCACACATTCCGCCAGGACCAGCCGGTGCGCCATTTTCAGGTAGGCATCGACCAGTTGAGGTCATCCGTTGAGAACAGAGATTACAATGCGCTTCGTTCTTGGCTGACTGCATCGTATACGGCGCGCCTAGATGGTCGCACGCGGTTCTCACTGGCGGACCCGAAGCCGACGGGGGACCTGCAGCAGCCGCCTCAGAATCACTTGTGGGCGCTGTTCAAGAACGATGAAGCTCGGGAGCACGTACGAAGACTGACTGAGGATGCCTTCGGACTTTACTTTGTTATCGACCCAACGGGGATGCAACAGTTCAAAATCCGGATGAGCTCGAGAGCTCCCAGGACGAAGGGTGAAGAGCAGGCCCTAGATGAGGATGCTCGGAGATTCCACCGCGAGGCGCGGTCGATAGGCGAACTCAGCGACGGCGTGCAGGCTTTTGTCGGGCTTGTATCGGCGGTGCTCAGTCTGCCCCACAAGATCATTCTTATTGATGAGCCCGAAGCTTTTCTGCACCCGCCTTTGGCCCGTCGCTTGGGTGCCAATCTCGCCCAAATCTCTAGAGAGAGAACGGCTTCGCTCGTCGTCGCCACGCACAGCCCAGAATTCGTCATCGGCTGCTTGGAAGTCGTCGCGGACACGTCCGTTGTGCGGCTAACGTACGAAGCAGGTGTTGCGACGGCAAGAACCCTATCCTCCGGAGAGTTGGCAACCATGACGCGGGACCCTCTTCTGAGATCGACAGGAGTTCTTGACGCTCTGTTTCATAGGGCAGCGGCGGTTACGGAGAGTGACACGGACAGAGCGTTCTACGATGAGATGAACCGACGACTACTCTCTACGAATCGGGGGATCAAGGATGCCCTCTTTCTCAACGCGCAAAACAAACAGACAATTCACAAGCTGGTGGCACCATTGCGTCGCATAGGGATCCCCGCCGCAGCGATAGTAGACCTCGACCTTCTGGAGGAGGGCGGAACTAACTGGGAGAGTCTCTTGGACGCATGTCAGGTGCCTCCCAGCAAGAGGAACCATCTCGAGATCGAACGAGACTACCTGGCCGCACGATTCGCCGCTGCTCCGAAGGTTGGCAGAGCCCGCGCGATAAAGAGCCAGGGCGTCAACGCATTGGAGGCGGGCGACAGGAAGCGAGCTGAAGAGCTCCTGCAAGCGCTCTCGACCCACGGACTGTTTCTTGTCCCAGTCGGAGAGCTGGAACTATGGCTCAGCCAGCTAGGGGCAATGGGCCACGGACCCAATTGGCTGGTGCACCTGTTCTCCCAAATCGGCCAGTCAGACGGTGATCCCAACTATCTCGCGCCCGAGGAAGGGGACGTTTGGGAGTTCTTAGAGAGAATAGCTGCATGGGTCAGCGAGTCTCAGCAAGCCGCAAGCGATTTGACCGAGCCGCAGAGTGGGGGTGTCGACTGAGGTCAACAGGTCCATGCCTGCTGCCTGCGTGCACTTGCGGACTGCGCGGCCGTCAGACAACCGAGCACAATCCCCCTCGCCAGCCAGTTGGGCAAGCCGCCCACCGGTTTCGTGCGCGCCTGTCCGCCCGGCGCCACCACGACCCAACCGATGGCGTCGGCCACCAGCAGGACGAGCGGGGTCTCGATGAGGCGCCAACCCCTCACGGCAGCGACTCACAGGCGATGGTATCGTTGTCCCCGTCCAGGTTGAAGGGATCGGTGGGGTCGGCATTCAGGCAGGCTTGTGCCTCGGCCTGGGTGTCGAAGTCGGAGCAGTTGCAGTCGGTGGCTGCACACGGCCCGCAAGCTTCCTCCAGCGATATGGGTGGCGGCCCCGGGCTGGG
>Ga0315293_10001078_pt1 | contig 26445 bp, 19 predicted proteins | sample YL17G13_20_MG_FD_203071 | JGI IMG/M metagenome (GOLD analysis project Ga0315293, IMG submission 203071) | Sediment microbial communities from Yellowstone Lake, YNP, Wyoming, USA - YL17G13_20 | ecosystem: Environmental > Aquatic > Freshwater > Lake > Sediment | place: USA: Wyoming | collected...
GGGGGGTAAAGCAGTTTTCCATCCTGCGTCCGCTGTCCGAGCTTATGATTGAAAAAATCCTGGTGCGGCGATATCCCGGCCTGCAACGTCAACAGGTCTCGTGCCATGCCACGCATATCGAAGGTAGTCGCGTCTATCCCTGCGGCAATTGCGAGAAGTGTCGCCGTATCGTGGGCATGCTCCTGGCTCAGGACGCCGACCCGCGACGGTGCGGGTATACCGCACGACAAATGAAATCGGTATTGCATCATCTTTCAAATACACACCTTCGCCAGGACGCCGCCAGCGCCGGGCATCTTTTATACCTCCTTTCTCGGAAAGGGCTAATGCCCCCGGGCAGTACTGGCAAGGAAGCGGCTCGCCCATACCCCCAGATCGAAAGACTCATGTTCGACAATGAAAAATCCCTTCTCGACGAAATCCCTGCGGATATTCGGGAAAGCCTCCTGCGAATTTATCTCGAACACGCCAATGGCGCTGCAATGAGGCGGGGCACCGAGTGGATAGATTTTAGTCCGTCCTCCCGATAAGCCGGGAACCATTTTTGCTGCGCATCGATTCTATTTCCATGAAATTCAAACATACCGTCATAATAATTCAGGGAGGCAATATGAGATTTATAACCACCATGGCCGTCATCGCCCTGGCTTACGCAGATTTGGCGCAGATATCGCCGGGGCAGTCAGTTTCCATGGCAATCCCAGCACGCCCAACCCTGATGATGGGGAAAATATCAAGGCCAAAGTCCTCGTGCTCCACGGCGCCGCCGACCCAAACGTGCCACAGGAGGCCCTGACATCTTTCCAAAAAGAAATGGACGCTGCCAAGGTCGACTGGCAGCTTGTCATGTATGGGGGAGCGGTCCACGGGTTCACTAACCCCAAGAACACTGGCGATCCGTCGACCGGCGTGGCCTACAACGAGGCCGCCGACCGTCGCTCCTGGGCGGATATGCTACAATTCCTCGATGAGATGTTCAAGCAGCATTAATGCAAAGCGGCCCGATAACCGGGGTCCCGTAATGGCCCCGGTTTTGCTATTCCCACACTAAAAAGAGTAATGTAAATTATCTTGTGTAAAATTGGCATAAGTTGAAGCATTATATGACGATGGGTATAACCAAAAATTCTACCGGTCATCACCCCCGTCACGCTGATAGCCCTTCTTTTTACCTTCATCGTCATGTTCTCAGTCAAAGGGCCTTGCGTCATCCGCGCCCCGCTCGATGTCGTGCGGATAGCCATCCCGTTGCTGATTTATTTCGTCGTGATGTTTATGGTCAGCTTCTTCTTGAGCGTCAAGGCCGGCGCTGATTACCCCCGAACGGCATCCTTATCATTCACCGCCGCCTCCAATAATTTCGAATTGGCAATCGCCGTGGCTGTGGCGGTCTTCGGCATAAATAGCGGACAGGCCTTCGCCGCGGTCATAGGGCCGCTGGTGGAGGTGCCGGTCCTCATAAGCCTTGTAAATGTATCGCTCCGGCTACGGAAGCTATATTTTGGCCATCCCCCCGCTGGCGAGATTCTTTCAACCTAATCAACAGTCTGAAGGCCGCGCAAATGCGTGACCAGATTTACGCTCTTAATGGTCAACCCCAGCTTCTTTCTGATAATTTCACGCTGTTTTAGCACAGTCACCGGCGCAATCCCGAGCGCCTCAGCAATTTCTTTCGAGGTAGCGCCATTTTTGACCAACGTGCAAATCTCCTGCTCTCTGGGCGATAGGTTCGAGAAGCTGTAATGCACGCTCCCAGACACCTCGGCCAGTTCCTTCAGGTTGTTCAACAAGAGGTTATAATAGGTCAGGTTAAGAGTTTTACTTCGCCGAGGGCCAAAAGAAATGTTATATCAATTAAGGGATTTGATCGCCGGGCCAGTTTCCTCGTTGGTAAGGCATTGTACATTTTGCGACGCCGCTTGTTGCCGGATAATTGAGGCACCAGCGGCAGATTTCCGTGCCCGCCAAAGGAATCGGTAGCCTCAGGTGCGGCAAGCTGATAAGCCCATTATTAATCTCTATCCATACTCCTTTCCCCTTGACAATGACTCCCGAAATCGCAAATTGGCAGGCGGAATAATAATCGCCCTGATGGGAACTCGACAATTTCATTGATCGTTAATGGACGAGACGCTCTGCCATACATGGGAAATTCCCTTGCCGCGCAGATAATTATGCAAAACCTTTTGATATTGAGGAAGATCAGATGATCCTTGGTTTCGCCAAAGAGACCTACCCTGGCGAAAAACGCGCGGCGCTTATACCCGCCGTTTTGCCTGGTCTCAAGAAAGCCGGCTTCGATATTGTCATGGAGACCGGGGCCGGGCTGGCCTCCGGGTTCAACGATACTGCATATCAGGAGCGTGGCGCCAGGATCGCGCCCGATCGTCAGGAGGTCATCCGCGCCTCCGATATAATTCTGTACGTGCGGGGCCTGGGCGCAGACCGCGAGGCAAGCGGCCGAGACATGAGTTTATATCACAGTGGACAAATAATAATCGGCTTGCTCGATCCCTCGAGCTCTCAGGCCGAGCTGAAACGTCTGGCGGAGATCGGCGTCACCGCTTTTGCCCTTGAGTTGATGCCGCGTATCACGCGGGCCCAGAGCATGGATGTGCTGTCCTCGATGGCCACCGTGGCTGGCTACAAAGCTGTTCTTCTGGCGGCCGATGCCCTGCCAAAGATGTTTCCCCTTCTAATGACCGCCGCCGGCACTATTTCTCCCGCGCATGTCCTGGTCATTGGCGCGGGTGTGGCGGGACTTCAGGCGATCGCCACCGCCAAAAGACTTGGGGCACTGGTGCAAGCTTATGACATCCGGCCGGCAGTCAAGGAACAGGTGGAGAGCCTGGGCGCAAAATTCGTCGAGCTCCCCCTCGAAACCGGCCAATCGGAAACCGCGGGCGGTTACGCCAAGGCTATGGACGAGGAATTTTATCGCCGCCAGCGCGAGCTGATGATGCGGGTCGTGGCCGAAAGCGAGGTCGTCATTTGCACAGCCGCTGTACCCGGCAAACGAGCGCCGGTCCTTATCACAAAGGATATGCTTCAAGCCATGAAACCGGGCTCGATAATTGTCGACCTGGCCGCCGAGCAGGGTGGAAACTGCGAGTTGACCAGGCCGGGTGAGACCGTAGCGCATGGCGATGTCACAATCATGGGGCCGGTCAACCTGGCCTCGAGCATGCCATATGATTCGAGCCAGATGTACGCCCGCAATATAACAAATTTCCTGTTACATCTGGTCGACAAGGACGGCAAAATACGCCTCGATGACGATGATGAGATCATCAAGGCTACCAGGGCCACCCTTAAGCCGGCCATATCCGAGGCCGCAGCTTCTGGGACATAAGAAACACAGAACGTAAGGTTAGCAAATTGATTTTGAATACTCTCGTGCCCGATAGAAAGGACTTTTGGATGAGCAAATTAGTGTACGGCCGGCAGAGTGCTGTTATCGCCTGGGCCGCAATTGCGACGGTTTTTATCGGTGTCGGCCTGGCCGCGGTCCCGGGCCTGGCCCAGACCGGATCACCGCCGCAGCACCAATCGGAGGCCGCTCAGCCGCCGCTCGATTACTGGTCGATGTTGTTTGTGTTTGCCCTGGCGACCTTCATCGGGCTGGGAGTGATACGCCGGGTGTCGCGGCTGCTTCACACTCCTCTAATGTCGCTGACCAACGCTATTTCAGCTATCGCGGTTGTCGGGTCGATTGTTGTCGTTGGCGCCGATTACCCGCCAACCATTCGCCTTCTCGGCGGTATCGCCCTGTTCGCCTCCGTTACAAATATCGTAAGCGGATTTCTAATCACCGATCGCATGATTAGGATGTTCAAAAGACAATGATATACGCTATCACCCATCTCGCATACTTCGTCGCCATGGTATTGTTCATCTTTTCGCTTCATTGGATGAACAACCCCAAAACGGCTCGACGCGCCGTGATCGCCGGCGCCGCCGCGATGCTTGTCGCCATACTGGTCACATGGTTCCAGCCCCAGATCATCCATCACGGATGGATCATACTGGCAATCGTTCTCGGTACCATCGTCGGTATCCCGCTGTCGCGGGTACCGCTTACGGCGGTGCCCCAGAGAACTGCCTTGTCCCACGCTTTCGGCGGAGTCGCAGCCGGGCTCGTGGGGACAGCGAAGTTCTTCTTATGGCTCGGCGAGGGCCCCGAGAACCTCACCCCGTTTCGGATGATTGCCATCATCGCCGAAATCATCCTGGGATTTCTGACATTTACAGGCAGTCTCATGGCAGCCGCCAAATTGCAGGAGGTGCGCTGGATACCCCAGAGGCCCGTCACATTCCCCTTTCAAAATATAGTCAATATCGGGCTTTTGGTAGTCGCCGCAGGGCTGGGAACGCTGCTGGTATTCATGCCGGCGGAGCCATGGTCTGGTACCGTGTTTCTGGTCATCGTCGCCCTCTCCCTGCTGTTTGGAGTTCTTTTCATTATCCCGATTGGCGGCGCCGATATGCCCACCGTGATCTCCATACTCAATTCATATGCGGGGCTCTCGGCGGTTGCCATGGGATTTGTTCTCGATAATAAACTCCTCATCATTGCGGGGGCGCTTGACGGGTCCAGCGGATTGATCCTGTCTATCATAATGTGTAAGGCGATGAACCGCTCTTTCGCCAACGTCCTATTCGGCGCCTTTGGGAAAGTGCAGCATGTGGCCGCCGGAGGCGAACAACGGGTTTATAAACAGGAGACAACCGAAGGCGCCGCACAAATCCTCGAACAGGCCAATTTGGTAGTGGTAATTCCCGGCTACGGCATGGCCGTGGCCCAGGCCCAGCACAGAATCCGCGAGTTGTACGATCAGCTCACCAAACGGGGGATTACAGTCAAATTCGCCATTCACCCGGTCGCCGGGCGCATGCCGGGCCATATGAATGTTCTGCTGGCCGAGGCCGATATTCCGTATTCGGCGCTGGTGGAGATGGATGAAATCAATCCCGACATGCCGCAGTGCGATGTGGCCCTTGTGGTCGGGGCCAACGATGTCGTCAATCCGGCGGCGCGTTATGACAAGTCGACACCGATTTACGGCATGCCGATTATCGATGCCGATCGCGCCAAAATGGTGCTTGCCATCAAACGCAGTAAAAATCCCGGATTCGCAGGCATTGAAAACGAGCTTTACTTCAAGGACAACACATATATGCTTTTCGGCGATGCCAAAGCCGTGATAGGCGACCTCGTCAAGCAGTTCGCCAGCTCCGCTGTCACGGTGCATTAGGCGCGAATGCCACAGAAGGGATGGCCCCGCTATTCCGTTTCCACCACCTCGATAGTGATCCTTCCCATGATCTTATAAAGCGCACCCACCTGCGCGATAATATCGCCCCGAGCAATTGCTATTCGCGCCGGGTTGGCCAGGTCCTCGCCCCATGACGGATCCATCTGCACCCACTTGCCTACATAGACCTCCACCCAGGCATGATAACCAAATCCATGTCCCGGCGGCCAGTAAATCAGGCCGACTATCGGCCGCGCAGGAATTCCGGCCGCTCGCATCAACGCTACGGCCAGGGCCGTGTGCTCACCGCAGTCGCCGCGCCGAGAGCTGAGAGTTTGAAGCGCGTTAGAAAGATCGGGCGTGAAACTCTTTTCGATGTTTTCGTACACCCAGCGATTGATCTTCCCGGCGGCCGCCCAGGAGTCTTTCTCGTCTCCTACGATCTGCTTTGCGAGATTGATGATTTTGGGGTCGTCAGATTGCAGGTAAGGCTCATTTGAAAGATACTCGTTCAAGCCATCCGATTTCATGGGCAATTTCCGCGTATCTGATGGCGCCTTTTGGCTGGTTATGCCAAGCACGAAGCCGCTATCCGTAACCGATACGACCTGCTGCATGTTGGTGGTTAACACCCCCGAGGTGTCGATGCCGCTTATGCGAAGCGTCAACTTCTTTATCTTACCTGGTTGGCCAAATGCACCGCTCACCTTTACAATGTTATCGCTTAATATGTCGAACGATTCATCGAGCTCTTTGGCCGTAGCCTCGTCCTCGAGTTTGAGTGTCATCGCCCCGCCAATCGAGCCCTTGAGCATATCCCCAAATCGATCGATCTTTGTCTGTGTCGTGATATTGGCCTCTGCGATTGTAACATTGGCGACAAAGACCTCGGTGGGGACACCGTTAAACAGGTAATCCTCCTTGCCGGAGATCTTCACGCTCTGGTGAATCAAACCTGTCAGCGGCGGCGTGGCCTCGAACATGCTGAATGAGAATGTATCGCCGACCGCCAGGCGGCCCGTGAGCGCTCTCATCTCTATACAAAGGACGCTGTCCAGGTAATCGAGCGGAAAGCTCAGCGATTTCTCCGTCGTCTGCCCGCCTATTACTGTTTTCAGAACGAAATTTTCACCGGCGGCCTCCCCATTAACCTCGATATCCCCGGTTGGGCTTGTCATTACAAGCCGGCTCGAATAAAGTTCGGCTTTCGGCGAACTGTATGTCCTCACATCCTCGATACTCACGCTCATTCTCTCGGTACCGGCCGCCATGCTCATGTTCAGCGCCGATATCATCTTCCAGCCATTAACCGGCTCATCGATTCTTTCCAGCGAGATTTTCATATAACCGATTTTGGCATTCTGTCCGCTGGATCCTGTGGACATGTGGACCCCATACCAGCTCGTCTTGAGGAGCCGGTCGAACCGGTGGATATCGGGTTCTGCATACGCCACCGCCACCCACGCCAGCGATATCACGATTAATATGATGGACACCCTGAACACTCTGCCTGACATACAATCTCCTTTCGCTCGTAACAATGTGCCTATGGTATATCTGTGCCTGGGCAACAGCAAGCGCGTTTTTAACTAATCGCAATGGTATCGCCCGAGGGTTTACGGGTTATATATGCCCGATAAGCGCTCCGGCTCCAAAAAAATCTCATTTTTGAAAACCATTGTCAAAACCACTGACAGTAGGTGTCAGTGGGACATTTTATAATACTTATACCACAAATTGCCCTCGGCATACTTCTCCCAGGGGTACCGGGGGCAATACGCTCCGATACTGACTGGAGCACTTCGTATCCCGGATCCGGCCGCCCAGTCGCTGGCCCATATTAACCCCTATGGGCAGGGCGGCCGGCCGCATTTTGGGGCTTGTAAAAGTGGGGCGAGGGCGCTATAATAGAAGATGCATGAGGTAGGTTGGCAGCTTGTCTGCCAACAAAACACTTGACATTTATATAGACTGGCATTACTCTATTTATCGAAAGGCAGGTGTAATGAAGCTCAACATACCGATTGTGGTATTTGTCATGCTTCTCCCGGCCGCATCATTCAGCCAGGACCTCTATTTTAGCATCTTAGACAGTTTGGATTATAATCCGGCCTCACTTGATGTCGCCGATTTTGACGGCGACGGCCTCGACGAGATCTTCGCCGGCAGCGATACCGGGTTGATTATCATAAATCCCAGAACGCATGGTATAGAGTACTACAGCCATATCCTGCGCGAGCGCGTCACCGCCAGCGCCTTCTTCGACGTCGACGGCGACGGGGCGAAGGATATCCTAATTGGCACGCAGCAGGCAGGCAATTGGCTGAATGTAATTTGGGGGCCGGGATATGAGGAGTATTATAGATGGGGCGGGTACATCAACGGTAATATATCGGCGATATCGACAGGTGTTAGAAGCGATAGTCAGAATATCATTGTCCAGGCGGCAGGACTATACAGCATTGACAATGTGTCATGGGACTATATTTGCTTATCCCCCGGAAATAACTTGGGTTTTTTTCTTAATGCAAAAATAAGCTTCATTCCTGCAATCGGGTTTGAATATGAAAATACGCCGACTCATCCGGCATGGCCGGTCGCCAGAGCATATAATTCCGATTTAATTATGTTTGCAGAGGCGGAAACGTGTGAACCCTCGTATGATCAAAATGTGGTCATTTATGGGGCGGCCGCTGGAGCATTCCTGGCACCGGGAAACCGCTATTTGGCCATGGCGCACACTTGCGGTGGATATAACGATCCCCCATTTGGGCTCGTTCTCACAATTTTCGACATGGGATTGGGCGTTTGGGCCTCCAATTACGACTCGTCTTTCGAAAACATATATGGTAGTTTGGTTGGCACTTTGGCTTATGATGTTGACAATAATGCGATTGATGATATCTGCATCTTTACCGGAAGCACTAGGGTGCGCATATATAATGGTGCCGATCTGGCACTTATCGGGCAATATGCTCTCAATTCAGGAATGTCCTTCCTTTCGGTCGGGAGGTTTAATAATTTACAGCGGAAGTCCATAGTATTCAAAATGCGTAATAAAATATTTATTGGTCAACTATCTACAGAGCCCCAAAGCACAGAAGAGTCTGATCTCGGGGCCGTCGAATCTGTCGAAATATTCACCTATCCAAATCCCTTCAACACCGAAATGACCATCACGCTAAATACTGCGCGCCCATGCAATATCGATATCCGCACATATAATATCCTCGGACAGGAAATTGACAGGATTTACAGTGGCCAAGCAGCTTCGGGGCCAAATATTTACACCTGGTCGAATTCGTCACTTGCAAGCGGCTTATATTTTATTGTGGTCTCATCCTCAGAGTTCAGGGCAGCGCGAAAAGTGGAGTATCTAAAATGAAGATTTCGACGATTACTGTATTGTGCTTGTGGGCTATCCTGCCCGCTGTGCAAATTTCCGCCCAGCCACCAATTTACCATTTCGCGCCGGAATACGAAATTACGGTCGCACCCGACACCTTGCGGCAGTATTTCCTGTTCAATGTTAATCAAGATTCGGTGCCTGACTTGATCTTGGCGACCCTCGATAGCATCTGGGTTCTTGACGGGACAAACGGAACCGCGCTTATCGATCCAATTCCTACATATCGCCGAGGATTTGTATTTACGCCATACCGAGATTCGACCAATAATATTATTCTATATTTTGCGTATGCGGATTCCTTTACATACTATCAGATTATTTTTCGCATTATTTCTTTTCCACTTTTTTCACCCTCCGAAAGAGATAGTATTCTTGTCGCCGCTTCAAAACCATTTCTTGAAATGCCCCAATTCCAAGGCCTGACTTATCTCTTGCCATTTGATATCGGGAATGATGATGAAGGGGAGTTTTTGATTTTCTTCAATTACTATAGTTATATGGCAACAATCGGTTCCTATTATACGGGATATGATATTGTATTCGATGATGACGGCAACCTGATAAGAGATACCACGGAGCGGCATAGATTAATAAATATTTCGGCATTTAAACTCAACGATGCCCCGGCATTTTCGATAATGGACTATTCGGCTTTTTATAGTTATTGGGGTGGGGATTACATAAATTTTAGGCTGGAAACGTTTAACGATTCATTATTGCGTGTGGATATCGATACGCTTTCGGGTGGCAATTTCAAGCATTTGAAAGACCAGGCCGATTCTCTCCTGATGATGATGCAATTTTTTGGCGGTGAAGTGACCGCTTATGACAACCCCTTCTTGGACGGCGGCATAAGCCATAATTTCCCCTGCGCCGCGATCCCCAGTTTTTTCCATATTGGCGATTCGCCATTTTTAATTGCGGGCTGCCCCAATAGCTATTTCGAACTGCGCGACCTGCAAATGAACCTCATGGCTTTCATTTGGGGCCCAAGCATCACCATCTCCGAGGCCGAAGCTATCGACATTGATCTTGACGGCACCGACGAGCTGCTTTGCCGCACGGCCACCGGTTTCGTTCTCTACCGCCTGGACACGACGGCGGTGGGCGTAGCCTTCAATGATGCTCCGTTGCCAGATCGACCCTCCCTCTACGCCTATCCCAACCCCTTCAACTCCAGAGTCACCATCTCTTTAACGGGATTCGATGATCCTGCCGAGATTGCTATATATGATATCGGAGGTCGCCTTGTGGCCAGGCTGGAGGCGTCCAATGGTCAGGCGATCTGGGACGGCATGGTTGAAGACGGCGCGGATGCACAATCCGGCCTCTATCTCGTGCGGGCTGAAAATAATAGACAGAATATTACAGCTAAGATCATAATGTTGAGATAAGGCGGACACGGCATGTCCATTTGGATCCAAGTGGACCGTGTCCCTACGTCAATAATTCTACCCGCCGTGCCCGAAACTTCCTATATTTCATTCCATGCCACACCGCGTTCTGTTCATCTGCACGGGCAACTCCGCCCGCTCTATCATGGCCGAGGCCATCCTCAACAGCCTTGGCCGGGGCGAATATGTCGCCCAATCGGCCGGCGCCAAACCATCGGGCATAGTCAACCCCTTGACTATCGAGACCCTCCGCGCCCACGGCCACGTTACCGATGGTCTCTACTCCAAGCCCCTCAACCAGTTCCTCGGGCAGGATTTTGAAACGGTCATCACAGTTTGCGATAACGCCCGGCAATCATGCCCCGTCTGGCCCCGGCCGGGCCGGGGCAAGCCCGGCCAAGCCCGCATGCTGCACTGGAGTATCGCCGACCCCGCCGAAATCAGAGACTCCGATGACGACAAGAGGGCATTTTTCGAAAGAATCTACAGCGATATAGAGAGCCGCATTAGGAAGTTTATAGCCAGTAGCCAGTAGGTAGTAGGGTGCGCCGTGCATACCGAATATGGGGAAACGGAGTCGAGGCCGCAGGTGCCTTATCCTATTAGTCGGATAAACAACGTAGTTCTCGCGAGTCAGAGCTTGCTCTGACCGCGAAAAACGGCATGGGATACCCGGAACAACGGCCCGAAATTTGGCATTTTGATACCCCTATAGTCTCTTCTGAAGTCCGAATATTTAGCTTCTCATCACCATCGATTCCCTTGATATTACTGGTCCAAAACCGCATATTACGGCCCTGTGTTTGGGTATAGACAGGGGAGCTTTCTGGCGACGACATCTTTTGAATCGTCAGGTAGATAATCAGTAGTCATAAGGCGATGGTTCCCCGGATGAAGATTATGGTAGATTCTCAAAAGGAGATAAGATGACTGTATACATCGATGGCCAAACCATGAATATAGAAAAGGTCGAGGATATCGCCCGCAAGAGAGCCGAGGTGGCATTCTCCGATAACGCCAAAGCCAAGATCGAGCGCTGCTGGCGCGTGGTCGAGGATATGGTCAAATCGGGCAAGGCGATCTATGGGGTCACCACCGGTATCGGCGAATTCGCCCGCATCCGGGTCAGCCCCGAGGAAGGCGCGTTGCTGCAGAAGAATATCATTTACAGCCACGCCGCCGGTACCGGCGACCCATTCCCCGAGCCGGCCGTACGCGGCGCCATGGCGCTCCGGGCAAACGTGCTGGCGCGCGGCAACTCCGGCGTACGCCTCTCCACGGCCGAGACCTTCACCAAGATGCTCAATTGCGGAGTCACCCCGATGGTGTTTGAAAAGGGCTCGGTCGGCACCTCCGGCGACCTTTCGCCGTTGTCGCAATTGGCCGAGGTCTGTATCGGCGAGGGCAAGGCCTATTACAAGGGTGAACTCCTCGATGGCGGCACAGCCATGAAAAGGGCCGGTATCGCGCCGGTGCAATTGACATACAAGGAGGGTCTGGGGCTAATCAACGGTTCTCAGATGGTGACATCCGGCTCGGCATTGCTTTTGGTCGATGCCCGCCGACTGCTAAAGAACGCCATGATCGCCTATGCCATGTCAATCGATGCCCTCAAGGGGGTCCCGACGGCTTACGATGCCCGCCTGCACGCCTCGCGGCCGTTTTTGGGCCAGAATGCGGCGGCGCACAACCTCCGCATGCTAATGGCCGACTCCGAGATTATCGCCGATAAGTCGGGCAAGGTGCAGGATGGCTACTCCATGCGTTGTACCCCGCAGGTCCTGGGGCCATCGATAGATTGCTGGTTTTACGTGCGCGACCAGATCGAAATCGAAATGAACTCCTCGGCCGACAACCCGCTCTTCTTCCCCGAGGATGACGCCTACCTGGCCGGCGGCAATTTCCACGGCCAGCCGCTGGGCATGGCAATCGATTTCCTGTGCATCGCCATGTCGGAGGTTGCCAATCTATCCGAGCGCCACACCAATCGGCTCCTGAACCCCGTACTTTCGGGACTCCCGGATTTTCTTGTCGATGGACGCGGTGTCAACTCCGGCCTGATGGTGGCCCAATACACGGCGGCGGCGCTGGTCTCCGAGAACAAGATCCTCTCGCACCCGGCGACAGTTGACTCGATTTCAGTCTCCGCCGATCAGGAAGACCACGTGGCCATGTCGCCGATTGCGGTGCGTAAGTGTGGCGAAATCCTGCGCAATGTCGGGGCGGTTCTGGCGATAGAGATGTATGCGGCGGCTCAAGCGATGGATTTCCGCAAGCCCCACAAGCCGGGCCGCGGCACGAGAATCGCTTATGATGTCATTCGCCAGCACGTCTCATTCCTCGAAAAGGACCGCGTGCTTTACCCCGATATCAACAAGATCGCCGAACTGGTGCGAAACAGTACCATCCTCGACGCTGTCGAGGCCAAACTCGGTGAACTACCGCTTAGATTGAGCTGAGATATTCGCATATCTGTTTAAAGGCGTCAGGCATAAGCCCGACGCCTTCCAGTTTAGCGGGTGCATTTATGGATTATTGTCGTCTTTAGTTAGCCAGGGGCAACTGTCGACTATTGAAAATATCAAGGTTTGTTACCATGGCGGTCGCATCTATGAGCGATGCTCAGCCTAACTGACCATCTGCTCAAGCTGGTAGCGCCTGTAGAGCCTGGCGTACAGGCCCTGCGCCGCGATCAGCTCATGATGCTTGCCGGACTCGATAACGGAGCCGTTATCGAACACGTAGATGCGATCGGCGCCTTCCAGCGTATCGGTCCGATGCGTAATTAATATGATTGTCATGCCCGGAATGGCGCGCTCCAGGTTTCGCCAGAGCGCCGTTTCGGTCTGCGAATCCAGCGCCGAGGTGCAGTCATCGATAATCAATATCCTGGGCCTGCCAGCTAAAGCTCTGGCCAATCCCAGGCGCTGCTTCTGGCCTCCGGAAATCGACATGCCCCGCGTACCTATCTGTGTATCAAGCCCGCGCGCAAAGCCGTCGACATCCGGCGCGAATTGAGCGACCTCTATTGACCAGCGGACATCCGATTCACCAACCCATTCTCGCCCGAATACGATATTGTTGCGGATGGTATCGGAGAATAGCGCCGGCTCTTGAGGCACGTATCCTATCTGTCGCCGCAGCGAATCGATTCGGTAATTCCTGATATCATGCCCATCGAGATAGATGCTGCCCTCTGTAGGGTCGACCAGCCTCGGGATCATATTTACCAGCCAACTCTTGCCCGAGCCAACTTTCCCCACAATTGCGATTTTCTGGCCAGGCAAGACCTCCATAGTGATGTTAGTGATTATCTTGCGCGGACTTTCGGGAAGCGAAAATCCGACATCGGAGAAAACCAAGTGCCCCCTGATATTATCGGCCTCGATCGTACCCTCATCCATTACCATCGGAGCCACCTTCTCGAGCTCAATCAGGCGCTCGATCGACACCGCCGATTGTCGCGACTTCACCAAAAATTGCCCGATGTCGAACATATTGAATGTCAGGTAGACCACGTAATAGACGAACGCCAACAACTCACCAGCGCTCAAGGATGCCTTCATGACCATAAATCCACCGGCCAGCAGCACAATGATTATCCCGAATTGCCAGATATACATGTAGAGCGAGTCGACAACCGTGGTAGCTCTGATAGCGGATATTTCCGCATTTCGCCTGTCGCCGATAGCCTCTGAAAACCGTTTCGTCTGATCGCCCTCCCGCACGTAGGCCTTAATCACCCTGATTCCTGAAAAGCAGGCTTCCATGAGGTCGTTGAAGCGCGAGATCCTGGTCTGCAGATGGTCGTAGCGCTTATCAAGCAGCGTGGCGCTCTTGAAGAATATGATGATCAAGAGCGGTAAGGGCGCCGTAGACCAGAGTGTCAGCCAGGGATTGATCGAGGCCATCATGGCGATCGTGAAGATCACCATCAGCATGGCCTCGTAAAAGCGGAATATTCCCGAGCAGGCGAACCAGGAAAGTTTCTCCGCCACATCGTCGGTCATGCGCGTAACCAGGTCGCCGACCCGAAACCTGTTGAAGAAATCCGGCCCCTTGTCAAGCACCCTGCGGAAGGCATCCTGGCGGAAGAGCCACTCCAGCTTGAAGTTCATCCAGGCTCGATGCGACTGCACGAAGCTGTATAAGATGGTCGAGATCAATCCCAGCGTGATCAACGCCAGGGCGAACGTGGCCGCAAGAGACAGCCCCAGTCCCTGCCCGAACTCGACAAGCCTGCCGGCAAACCTGTTGTCCGGCGCCTTGCCGGTTTTTATCAGGTCGACCGAAAACTCGATCAGCCGGGGAATCATAACCTGCATCGCCCTCTGAACCGGCGTTAGCAGGATCAGAACAGCCAACACATAGGGATATTTCCTATAGTATCTCCAGAACCACTTTATCTTACTTAGCATTTGCCATGACTCCATTTTTAAACTGCAAGTGGAATAGCTTGGAATAATAACCGCCCGCCAGGATCAGCTCCGTATGCGTCCCGCGTTCGATTATCTCGCCGTGCCGTAACACCAGAATCTCATCAACATCGAGTATTGTTGAAAGGCGGTGGGCGATCACAAGCGACGTTCTCCCGGCCAAAAGCCGCCGCATCGACTCCTGAATCGTGCGCTCTGTCTCGGGATCGACAGAACTGGTCGCTTCGTCAAGTATCAGGATATCCGGTTCGGCATAGAGGGCGCGCGCGAAAGAAAGAAGCTGCCTCTCACCACGGCTAAAATTCGCCCCCTTCTCCGAAACCTCGGTCCGGTAACCGCTCGAAAGCTTTTTAATAAAGCGATCGGCCTCAACAATTTTGGCGGAGGCGGCCACCTTTTCATGTTCTGCCCCATTCGAATCGAGAGAGATATTGGAGGCGACGTCGCCGGGGAAGAGGATAATGTCCTGCAATACCAGCGCGAACCGCCGCCGAAGCTCTTCCTTGCTGATATGGCGTATGTCGATTCCATCGATAGTTATCCGGCCCCTCTGAGGGTCGTAGAACCGCAACAGCAGCGAAACTATGGTCGACTTGCCTCCGCCCGTGACACCGGCCAGGGCTACCCTCTTTCCCACTGGAAGCTCGAATGAAACGTCTCTTAGAACATAATCATCGTCGCCGTTATACGAGAACCAGACATTTTCAAAGCGGATTGCCTTCTCGAATCTCGTCCAGGATACCGCATCTTTCGAGTCCGGCAGTTTCTCATCGCACGCCAGCAGCGCGAATATCCGCCTGGCCCCGGCCACCGCCTTCTGGATGTTGGCCAGTTGTTCCGAGGCTCTATGGGTCGGCTCGAAGCCGCGCCAAATGAGAATGATGAGCATCCCTACCGTGCCGACACTTATCTGGCCAGTGCCTGCCCAGATAGCACCGAAATATAGCACCAAACCGATCGCCACGTGTTCGAAGAGGAAGACCGTATTGAAGAATACTCCCGCGGCCATGTTCACGAAGGAGTCGTTCTTGAATTTGAGCCTGTTGGCCTGATCGAGTCTTTCTCTGGCATAAGGCGCGCGGCCGAATACCTGTATGATAGAAATGCCGTGCAGGAATTCGGTTAGCCGGGCAGTCACATCGGCCATGCTTTTACGTACCGCCAGATACCTCGGTCCCGTGATCCGCACAAAGATCACAATCAGCGCAAATATGATCGGCAGTATCGCCATCAGGATAAAGGTCAGGCGGGGACTGTAGTAAAGCATGATGGAGAAGATGCCGACTACCAAAATTAAATCGCCAACCAGCATAACCGCCGTGTTGGTGAAAAGCATCCGAAGAGATTCCGTATCAGATTCGATTCGTGCCATGAGACGGCCAATCGGATTCTTATCGAAAAACGACACATCAAGCGACAGGATGTGATCGAAAAGCGCTTGTTTGAGTTCCACCATGACATCCTGGCCGATCGTCTCAAGCTTAATCGTCTGGATGTATTGCAGGAGAAGCGTTGCCGCCTGTATGATCCCGATCGCAAGCACCGTCAGAAGCAGTCCGCCCATGTCGCCCGAGGCGATATCGATATCGATGGCGCGTTTGAGAAGAATCGGCCACAGAAGTGACAGCACCGTGGCCACGGCCAATATCCCCAGGCAGAACGACAGGCTCTTGCGATACTTATATAGATATGGCAGAAGCCCCACGAATGCCTGCCGTGGAGTCACGGATCGTTCGGAGGCCTGCATTTCCTCATTTTCGTAGAATTCGCCTGACATTTGATTTCCTTTAATTTTCGTCTATCAGTCTGCCGGGAACAAAAAACCCGCCGGTCCATTCGGGAGCGGCGGGTTCAGATCAGATAGTTTTCGTTACATATTAGAGACAATACTCCCGCCGCGGCAATTAAAGTCTGTCGACCTCACTGTCTTGCAAATGATATTGGTCACGATATTTGTGTCCTTTACTTGCCGAGCGGTTAAGTTTCGAAAAAGCAAATCGCAATATCTTTACGTTAAAATTATCGAAACTGTTGCATAAATATTCGCATACGTCCAGTCTGTCAAGAAAAATTATATGGTGCGTGGCTCCGAGGATCGGTCATGGCCCGCTCCACCGGCATCGAGCCGGCGGAGCGGGTCCGCCCGCGGGCGCGATACCCCCGGAAAATCATGGGGCGCTCCGGCGCGGCATCCCGGATATCTGGCCGTGTGCCGGGTCATCGGGATGGCACCCCATCTCGGCCGGTGGAAGGTCGAATATCAGCCATCCGCCGCCGACGTCGACCCCGGGGAAGCCGAGCTTGTCGCGAATGAAAGCCCGCATCTCCTCCGCCCGCGACGTGTAGAATATCGTGTGTACTCCGGTTATCATGATGTCTTCCTTAATATGAAACTATTACTCATCTTTCTATTTCATTCTTAGCCTGCCGGGCCAGCCTCAGAAGCTCCCAGTACGGCGGCCTGTAGCCATTCTCCTCTTGGAAATCACTCGCCAGCTCCAGCGTGCGCGCCTTTATCGCCGCATGGCTTTTGCTGAAGCCCTTATTTTTCAACGCCGCCACTGCGCTCATACCCTCAGGAATCGGGCCGACCATCCCCGACCTGTTCAGGATCCAACTATAGGCTTTAGCTGCTCGAACCACCGGCAGCAATAGGATATTGTAATTCAGTTTTTCGCCGCGGTCGGCCCCCTCGAGCATGGCATCGATCACCGCATTGTCGACATGGTCCTTCCAGAGCGTTTCGATGTCGCGCCATTCAGCCACGACCGCGAGTTGCGGGTCGTATTCAAGATCTGACGGCGCTTCGGTCTCGAAATTCCGGACCCCGAACGCCGACAGCCATGCTACCGCCCCCGGCGACGAGATATGGGTTGCCTTCGTCCAGAGTGTCACGCCCATCCTCTCGTAAGGTTCAGACACGACCTCGGAGCAATATTTTTCCCTGGCCTCACCGGTATCCATCTCAAAATCATACGGGATATGCCGGCTTTCGGCTTCGTTCAGGGCAGCCAGCGCCGCCTTGTAAGGCAGCAACGGGTCGGCCGTCATTTGTGACAGGTCGTGCCGGAGTCGCAAGACCATTACCCGCAGCTTGGTATCGCGCAGGTAATCCTCGGGCGAGCTTACGGTCACTCCCCGCTCAATATGCGATTCGATTATTTGGGCAAGATTGGTTTCGGGATCGACATAAACCAGCGCCGCGTGTGAAAAATTGCCCTGGAAGTTATTGCCCCGCGCAATCAGGGCCGAGGTCGGCGCCCCGCCGCGTGAAATGAGTATGTCGCCGCTATGGATTTCCACCCCAAGGATTTTCGCTGATGCCGTCACTGACGGCTCATTGCGGCAGTACAACAGGGGGGACAGGGTGTCCGAGCCTGCCTGTAACATAATCTCCTCGAGAGCCGCTCGTGTGCCATACATTAACCGGTAAGTGGCGACCTGCGCCGGTCCCTGCCCCATGTCCCAGTGGCACGATTGTGATTTTACCTCATTCCTTAGTCTTACCGCGAGGGCCTGAAAAGAACCCAGGTGTTTGGGGCAGGCGGCTATCATCACCGCCGATGAGAATATGCCATCCTCTAACCGCAGCAGCAGAGGCGATTCCGGCCCTATCGGCATAGTCGAAATCGAATCGAGCAGACGATGATTACGATCAAGGCTTGATTTGATCTGCGGCGCCAGGAATTCACAGCCGAGCCTCTTATATTCGAGGAAACGTTTTTCGAATTCCAGCCAGGTGTCGTCCCGGTTCCAGGCAAATGCCTCCTTCTGCGAACCCTTGCCCGTCGGCGGTTCCGGACCCGGAATGAGCAGGATCAGGTAGAGCACCAATATTGAGATTGTTGTTCGCGCGATTTTTCTTTGAAATGACATCATTTTTCTCAATTCCCGAATTTTCAAGGGCGCAGAGATCGACCGCATTTGCGAAATATGTTATAATATATATGGAAAACTCATATGGCGAGAGCGGTTTTATGGGGCGCGGAAAATTATACACTGCCGGGTAGGCAAAGTGACTTTAGGATCGCCAGCTCATCTACCCGCGGGGCCGTTGGCATATAGAAATGAGGTCCCGCACCGCCGTCATTGCTCTGCCGGGTTGCGGTTCAACATGTTAAACCGCCACCCCTTAACGGAATAGAAATACGCCCCCGAATTAAAGATATCAGACAAATCCGTCATCAATTTGCCTTGCCCGTTTCCTAAATCCTCAACAGGAACTGCAGCTTCATGAAAAACTGCCGCGATGTTTGCTGCCAGACCTTGCGGTTGTCGATTGAATCTGTCAGTTGGGTGATATCGTGTGTCGATCCCACGTAGAATAACGAAAACGGGCTTGGCCTGTAAGTCAGGAGCGGGTCTATCTCCCAGTTGTTGTCGTAATCATCATACTGCGTAACCAGGCGGACCGAAAACTCCCTGTTGACCTGGCAGCGAATTCGTGTCCGGCCGATAGTTTGTTTGAAAAGCTCCACGCCAGTATCGATATTGGTGCTCTTGAGATAATTCAATGTTGGCTCGATTATGATCCTGTCTATCGGCTTGAATTCAAACCCCACATAGACCGACGTCTCATTTCCCTTCTCCAGGAGCCACCTGGCCACGTTCGGCCCGTAGTGGGCATAGAATTCGAATCCGAGCGTGCGGTTAGGACGTGTCCCGCCGAATAATTCTACGGTCCAGAGTTTATCGAACTCGATTCCGCCCCATTTCTCCCTCCCCCAGTGGCAGGAGGCGCCGAAATTCGCCTGGGCGATCCTCAGGGTGTTGTTGATCCCAACCGTGTAGTGAGTCCACTTCTTTTCACCGTCGAAATTCCAGCGATTGTCGAAATTCGCCTGGGGCGTGATATATTCGAATATTCCCCTGGCGGGGAAAAAGTTATATTCGCTGTAGACGAAGAAATTCCGGTAGTCGTTCCAGGGATCATACCCGGTCTCGGTCCTGTAGGACGGCGCCACATGGTCGTAGTCGACTGTGAAATTCCAGGCGCGAGCCTGCCGACGAAATTGGGCAATGACCGCGTCGCCAGAGTACGATTCCCCATCGAAAACGGCCGTGTGCTTGTTATGATCGAATTCGATACCTTCCAGCCCGGCGCTCAGGAGGCTGTCATTCAATTCCCTGGTGTAACTCATGACATATTGCCCTATGGCGCTATACTTCTGCGATAGCTTGATGTCACCATCGATCGCGACTACGGTCCCATAACCATCGCCGCCACCCTCGAAACGCCTGTCTGTTACGATAAAACCCAACTGGTTGTTGTCGCCAAACGATCTTGTGCCCCGCAGGACATTGACTGCGCTTTTGCCGGTATTCACAATTATGCCCCGCTCCTCCAGCGGAATGACATAGGGCGTGTTCTCGTCATATGCCGACATGAAGCCGAGGCTGGATCTATTGACTCGACCGGTCAGCTTGGCGGCAATCTGCGGGTCGTTTACGGTCCGTGTATAAAAAGAGTTGAAGAGGGTGCGGAAAATGTCGCTTCCCTCCTGGAAAAACGGCCTCCGCTCAGGGTACATAAGAGAAATCGTGGAATTAACATCGATCTGGGCGGCATCAGCCTCAATCTGGCTGAAATCGGGATTATATGTCGCCTCCAGCGTCATGTCGGATGTCAGAGCATACTTACCACCTAACGAAAGCTCGGCCCTGGCATCCTGATTGTCAAACCGGGAATCGGGAGATGATAGATCGGTGAGATATCCCGCCTGGGTTCCCACCACCGACGGCAGAATCTCGAGCCCCCTGCCAGGTCTTACATTCTCGATACCGCTGACTGTCCCCCATTGACAAACCCAACATTGGTTATCGTAATTGTAAGCCGCCCAGGAATACTGCTTTTGGCGCTCTCGCGGGTGATCGCGCCAAAAATCCATTTTCCAGGTCTGAGACTCCCTGTTGGGGAAACGCAAGCTGGAAAACGGTATGGCCATCTCCACCTGATATCCGGAATCGGTTATCGTAGCGGCCGATTTCCAGATCAGGTCGAACCCCGGATCCTCGCCGGTGATACTCGACCAGAGATTGTCCTTCTGAATCCCATATGGATTGACGAAAAATTCATAGGCCCAGGCAGCATTGCCATAGGTGTCGATAAGCAATACAACTGCATCGTCCCCCTCGAACTGATCCCTCTGGGTCATGGTGGCCCTGATTTTCGATGGGTCGTCGTGGCAGTTGAAGGCGACATATAAAAAATCATCGTCGTAAGTAACCGCAACCTCGGTGCGGACCGGCGGCTCCAGATTCTTGCCCGGAAAACGCTCGACGAAATTATCTGCCCTGCTGGCATGTTGCCAGCCGGAATCACCCAATTTTCCGTCAACCGTGATGGTGCTGTTGAGCCTCTCGATCTCGAGCGTGGGATTGAATACCGGGGTAAATTCGCCTGCCCACAGAGGGGCGGTGGACGAGAAGATGATAGTTATTGCCGATATTTTTATAAACGCCCGAACGCCGGGCAATAATATTCCTTTCATAACCTACTCCTTGAGAAAGAAGGATCGGTTGACGGCCCCGTTGAATAAAAAGAATATTAGGGCTAATTCCCCTCTGCCCCGAGACCAACGCGGCCACGAACAGAATCATCCCCAAAATGGCTGATCAGCTCTTGTTATGACTACGTTATAACGTGAAAAAAGTTGAGGGGATTTAAATTTCCGCCGAAATTCGAGGCCGGTGTCTCTAACCGAGTCACGGCAATTTTGTCACTATTCTCGGACCCAGCGCATTTGCAATCGGAAGAGGTAGGCGTCTCCAAAGTTTGATGGCCCATTTAAACTTGGGATTGGACGGGTTGAGTTCGGGCAAGGTGTCGATCGTTAGAAGCTTGTACTGCCAGATCTGCGGCCCGGGGTTCTTGATCCACTGCTTCTTGAAATTGAATGTCCCGGCGTCAAGCGAACTTCGTCCGAAATCAAAACTGCGCGATCCCCGTTTGAAGCAACGCTTGATGACCTCCCAGTATAAAATGTTGTTGGGACACAAATTCAAGTATTTGCGGTATGAGGACGCCGAGGGGACGCCGGAATAATCCTGATAGTGAACCACAAGGCCGCCGCCGATATATAAATTACCCAGCTTCACCAACGCCAACTCAATATCATTGGGGAAGCAACGAAACATTTCGGCATACAGGCTTTTGGGCCAAACGGGTGTGCCCAAATCGCGCATATTATAGGCAAATATCTTGTAGAATTCGTCAAGGAGTTCTATGCCGCCAAAATTAACCTCAAGGCCTGATTTTATTGCTTTGCGAACCTGGTTCTTGGCCTTGCCGTCAATAGACTGCCAGATAGTCTCCTCGCTGCCCTCCAATTTCAGGACAAAGGTAAATTTCTCCTCCTTGTTGACCAGGCCCGGCAGCGGCCGGCTCATGGCTCGCATCTCGAGGAAACGGCAATTGGACTTCTTCGCCAGGGCCACGCAATAATCGACGAGCCCTGCGGCAATTTCCTGATTTTCAGCGAGTGGGCCGCCATAATCGAGCCATGGAAGCGAAATCATGAATTTGCCGAATATCATGCTTTTCGTCAGAGTGGCGGGAAGAATCCCAACCACGCGGCCGTCTCTTTGCGCCATACAATAATAAGGCTTGACATGAAAAGACCTGGCCAGAATCTGCGACCAATTCCACCTGTGGGCAAATGTCTTGTTAGGATGACGCTCCACGAAATCATCCCATGACACGATGTCGTCAGCTCCGGCAAGGCGATATGTAATATTTTCGGGCACTTTTATCCTGTTCTCATGATCAGCGATCTCGGCCGTCATTTAGTTTTTTCTACCCCGTGACCGCGATATCGGGAAGCATATCAGGCCCATATTTTGTTTCGACAGTCAACGTCAAGCAACCCGAATTCTTTTATGGTCTTAAAAGATATGGAGTTAGGGGGCACAGCCCAAGAACAGCCTCACCTCGAAACTAATATAAATGCCCCCGGCATCGATGTCAACAACTATGGTGCCCAAACGGTATGTTGCGGCCTTCCCGCCCAACGCCGACGCTACCGCAAAAAAATCAAATTTGGCTTGACACGAATTGGGGGCCCAATATATTTTCGATTGAGCATTATTCTTTCCCGTTCAATATAAATCCGAAAAGCAATCGGAGGGGGCTTTCGGTCAGGTTGTCTTCAAGTTGAAGCGTTATTTTATTGCGTTTGTTCAGTAAGCGTGATGATTTACATTTGGTCTGGATAGACAAGAAAAAGGCGCTGAAAGAAATTTCATAAACATCATCTGGTTTGGCTAGTACATAAATTTTTCAATACGCAGGAGGGAAAACCATGGTGAGGGGGGCGCTCATCTTATCGAGGGGAGTCAGGACGGTGGATATGACGGACGGTGCAAGTTACATCCGCTATCGCGAGGATTCGATCCAGGCCATGCCCCATAATATCAACGCGCATTTCAATCTTGGGGTGGCCTATGCCAGAATCGGCCGTTTCGAGGATGCTGCCAAGATGCTCGAGGCGGCGACCCAGATGAATCCTCGCGACGCCGAGGCATTTTACTACAGAGGAATATCGCAGAATCAACTTGGAAGGTACGACGAGGCCGTCGTCTCTTTCCGTGAGGCTGTGGTCCTCGATTCGCGACACTACAAGGCTCACCATAATCTCGGCATTCTACAGAGCAAAATGGGCAAATTCAAGGAGGCAATCGAGGCCTTCAAGGCCGCCCTAAGCATCAATGGCCAGTATTGTGGAGCCCTGCTGGGTTTGGGGGACGCATATGGAAACCTCGACGATACCGAGCGAGCCGCCGAGTCTTATCTCGAATTGTTGAAACTCGACCCCACCTGTATCGAGGCGATGTGCAATCTTGGAACGCTTTATACCCGGGCCGGTAGATTCGATGAGGCCATCAGCTTATTCACCATGGCCGCCAAAGTCAGACCATCATGCGCCGAGGTTTATTTTAATCTGGGAAATTTGTATAGCGAGCTCGGCCGCTCCGGCGAGGCCGTCGAAAGTTACGTATCAGCGATAAACTTAAAACCAGATTATATCGACGCCCTCTGCAATTTGGGCGCCCTCTTGTGCGATGGGGGAAATTATTATCAGGCGCTGGAGGTACTGAATCGGGCCCTTATCATTTCCCCGGATGACGCCAGGATACACTTCACGCTCGGGATAGTCTATAACATCATGGGGCAGAAGGGCAAGGCCCTTGCTGAATATGAGGTCCTGGAGAAACTTGACCGCATCCTGGCCGAGAGGCTGGAATCTGAACTGAAAGAGGGTCACCTGGCCTGAAACCAGGACCAGCTCGAACTCTAAAAAGAAACGCCCTAACCGGCGAGAATTTTCGTTGCCAGAGCCCGCGAAAGCTCCTGCGCCGCCCGGTAGTCCTCATCTGAGGGCGGTCCGTTGACCTCGAGCGCACCCACATTTTCGATCTTGGCCGACTCGAAAAATTCCGCCGCCTGCTTGGCTGCCCCTTTACCCCAGCCATAGGAATTGAATATCGCGCCGTATTTTGTGGGCGGTTTGAGCATCTTCACAAGGTTCATCGCGTATGCCACGGTCGGGTGGAGGCTGGAAAGCACAGTCGATGCCCCGATGACGATGGCCCGCGAATCAACCAGGTCCTCGACCAGGAGATCCAGTTGCATTTCGGCCAGATTATGCCGTCTGACATCGACCCCCGATGCCGCAAGTTCGTCCGACACCGCCTCGATCATGCGCTCGGTATTCCCCCACATTGAGGCATAAATCATAATTGCCTTGGGCGAGGTTTCGCCGGCGATCCATCGGCGATAGTGCCCGATCATGGTTGTGTCCCGATGCACTGGTCCGTGGCTGGGAGCGATTGTTTCGATATCGAGTGCTTCGAATTTTTCCAAAGCCTTCCTGGCGAAAACCCGTAGCGGCATCATAATCTCGCCGAAATATCCTTTGGCCAGCGAGATCAGATTCTCAACATCGTCGGCATAGACTCCGGCGGCGGAGTGAGCGCCGAAGAAATCGCAGGAGAAAAGGATACGCGACTCGCTCAGGTAGGTAGCCATGGTTTCCAGCCAGTGTATCCAGGGGACATCGACAAAATTGAGGGTCCTGCCACCCAGCTCCAGATATTCACCTCCCTTGACGGTTTTTATCCGCTCGGGTGAGACGCCATAAAACCTGGCGGCCATGACCCCGCCTTTTTCGGATGTCACAAGCTTTGCCTGGCTCTCTCTCAAGATATGGGGGATTGCGCTGCCATGATCGGGCTCGGCGTGGTTCATTACCAGGTAGTCAAGCCCCGAAAGATTGGTTAATTGCCGTAATTTTTCAAGAAGTTCGCTTTCAAAGCCCGGCCCGACCGTATCGATCAGTGCGGTCTTATCGTTTCCCTTTATGAAATATGAATTGAAGGAGGTTCCCCTGGGAAGGGGTATGAAAGCGTCGAATAATCTTCTGTTATGATCCCGGGCCCCGACCGCGAAAACGCCATCAGAGATCTCCGGTATAAAAAAATTCCTCATCGCCGGCACCTTTCAAGGCAAAAATTAAGAACAATCACAAATTATCGGCGGGCAAAATAACCTCCAAGGCCGTCGGTTGGCAAGCTTCTTATTTGCCCAAATATCGGAAAACCTCGAGAGCACCTGCCCGGTGCCCTGAAAGGTGCCGGCGTTAATAGGCGAGTTATAACGGCTTGTAAGCCGTAATCCTCCTGTATTCCAGCTTGTGACCGGTTTTATTGGGGTTATAATATTTCTTATAGTCGATCTTGGCGAGGTTCATTTCGGCCAGTTCAGCCTTTACCCTTTTCTGCATATCCTCCCAGAACTGCCAGGCGGCGCACTTCCCTTTTCTATGCGAACCGTCGCGCTTGGCCTCGGGGGCATTGCAGAACGCAATGTACATCGGCCCCTCGAAAGCTTCGATAATGTTTAGAAAGGAAATATCGCCGGCAGGTTTGGCAAGCCTGTAACCACCGTATATCCCCTTGGTGCTTTTTAGGAGCCCGTGCTCGGTAAGTTCTTTCAGGATTTTGGCCAGGTACTCCCGCGGTATGCCCTCCGATTCCGCGATTTCGTTGATAGTGCTCAAGCGTTTGTCGGTGTACGCTGCGATGTAAATCATGGCGTGAAGCGCGTAATCTGCCTTGTTTCCGATTCTCATACTGACACCTCTCTCCCCTTAGTTTAAATTGCTATACGCGATATCTCAAGTCCGCTATTCTAAGCCTGTCAAATGCAGCATTATATTATAACAATCCACTTTAGATGTCAAGTAAGTATATCAATAATAATATAGTGGCAAAAATACCCCCGTTAGATTATGCAATGAAGACATTGGCGGCCTATGATTCTGTGTTGCGGGATCAGGCGTTGCGGCCATGCATGCGGGCGCGCGAGCCGATCACGACCGCCGCCCGGTTGTTGTCCTCGCCGCCGGCCCAGCGAGTGAAGTTGGCCAGGAGGCGCTCGTATTCCGAGGTGATTTTTCCCGCGTCGAAGTGCATTTCTCCATTATGGGCTTTTTAATATTCGTATTCAACCCCGAAGTTTGTCAGGGTACCCCACTGGCAGGCGGTGTCAGGCATAATTCCGAGCGGATTTTAGGATCCTGCCATTTTATTTGACTTTGGTCAATCTCCTGTAGATATATTATCCATATCCTGTGCGGTATTATTTGGTGATTAAATTGATGAACGAGTGGTTTCTTGATATAGAAAGGAGTGCAGGATGATTCTGAAAAGCATTTGGCGTTCGGCTGTCCTGGCCGCGATATTTATTTTGCCCTTAAGCCCAATTCAATATGCAGTGGCCGGGGATGCTCCGGTCATCACCGACAACAACAAGGCTTGTGTCGACTGCCATCGCAAGAGCGGGGCAGCGCTGGTCATGGAGTGGGAGCATTCGCGCCACGCCGCCAACGGCATCGGATGTATCGACTGCCATGGGGCCGCGGAGGGGGAGGTTGACGCCTGGAAGCATCAAG
>Ga0315293_10001081_pt1 | contig 26382 bp, 21 predicted proteins | sample YL17G13_20_MG_FD_203071 | JGI IMG/M metagenome (GOLD analysis project Ga0315293, IMG submission 203071) | Sediment microbial communities from Yellowstone Lake, YNP, Wyoming, USA - YL17G13_20 | ecosystem: Environmental > Aquatic > Freshwater > Lake > Sediment | place: USA: Wyoming | collected...
CGGTGAACCCGGGCGAGAGCGAGGTCGCCGGCCTTCCCGCCTATCCGGACCTCGTCTCGGTCCCCGCCATTGTCGAACTGGCGGTTCTCATGGTGCCCCCGCGGGCCCTCGACGCCGTCCTGGCCGACGTCAAGGCGAGGGCCGTGGGACGGGGCGACCTGAAGGCCGTCATTGTGACCGCCGGCGGTTTCGCCGAGTTGGGCACGGCCGAAGGCCGGGAGCGGCAGGCGAGACTGGTCGCCACCGCCCGCGACGCCGGCGTGCGGCTCATCGGACCGAACTGCATCGGCGTCATCGACACCGAGACCCATGTCGACACCACGTTCCTCCACGGCGTCGTCCGCCGGCCCGGACCCATCGCCTTCGTCTCCCAGAGCGGGGCGGTCGGCGCCTGGTTCGCGCAGATGCTGTCGTCGGAGCCGGAGCCGGTCGGGTTTTCGAAGCTCATCAGCCTGGGCAACATGGCTGACGTGAGCCTGCCCGAGGCGCTCGATTTCCTGCGGACCGACCCGGCCACCAAGGTCGTCGGCCTCTACCTCGAAGGAACCTCTCGGCCGCGTGCCCTCCTCGGGTCCATCGCCGCCCTGTCCGTGGACAAGCCTGTGGTCGTCCTGAAGACCGGCCGTTCGGATTCCGGCCGGGAGGCGGCCACCTCGCACACGGGGGCCCTCGCCGGGTCCGACCGCATCTGGGAGGGGGCTCTGCGGCAGGTGGGGGCCTGGCGGGCGGAGACGATGGACGGGTTCGTCGACACCTTGCGGGTGCTGGCGGCCGGGGTCCCGGTGCCGGCCCGCTCTCCGCTCCGCGTCTTCCTGCTCACGCACGCCGGAGGCCCGGGCGTCTACGCGATGGACCTCCTGGCGGCGCACCCGCGTGACTTGCGGCCGGCCATCATCGAATCGGGAACCAGGGCCGCCGTCGTGGCCGCCGTGCCGCCCCTGTCCTCGGTCTGCCGGCCGGAAGGACACGTGGACATGACGGCCTCGGCCACCCCGGCCCAGCACACCGAGGTCGCCAGGCTGCTCCTGGAGGACCCGGGTGTCGACGCCCTGGTCACGCTCGACCTGCCCATCCGTTTCCTCCCGGATGAGGCCATCGCCGAGGCCCTGACCCGGGCCTGGTCGGAGGGCCGCGGCGCTCGCGCCGGGAAGATACTTTTGCCTCTTCTCATGCATGGCAAGTGGAGCGCCGCCGGTCGCGCTATCCTGGAACGGGCCGGCCTGTGCCCCCTGGGCAGCCCGGACCGGGTCGTGGCTGCCCTGGTGAGCCTGGCGCGTCTGGGCGAACTCGGGCGCCTGGCCAGCCGGGAGGACCTGGGCCCGGACAACCCGGAAAGCGACCCGTCCGGCGCCGGAGTGACCCTCAGCGAGTGGGAGTCCATGGCCCTCCTCAGGCCCGTCCTGAAGGGGGCGGAGGCGGCCGCCGCCTTCCCGGCCTCGCGCCTGGCGAGGTCGAAGGAAGAGGCTCTGGCGGCCGCCCGGGAGGTCGGCTACCCGGTCGTCCTCAAGCTCTGCTCGCGGGCCATCCCGCACAAGGCGGCCGTGGGTGGTGTCCGTCTCGGCCTGCGCTCGCCGGATGACCTCGGCCGGGCCTACGATGAATTGGCCGCGAGAGCCGGGGAACTCCTCGGCCCCGACACCACCGAGCGGCTTGAGGGTTTCCTCGTCCAGGCCCAGGCCGAGCCTGGGCCTGAGGTCATTGTCGGCGCGCTCCGCGACCCGCTCTTCGGGCCAGTCGTCGCGGCCGGGCTTGGGGGCACGCGCGTCGGAGCGGACAGCCCTCTCCACTTCCGCCTGGCTCCCCTGTCGGAGCGGGGCGCCTGCGGGCTGGCCGAGGAGGCGACCGGCGACGAGACCTTGGGCCGGTTCATCCTGGCCGTCTCGCGACTTGTGGTCTCGCGGCCCGACATCGCGGAGATCGACCTGAACCCGATCGTCCTGCCGTCGGATGGCCGCGGGGCGCTGGCTGTCGATGCCCTGGTCCGCTTGGCCTGATCCGGGGACCGGTCGGAGCGATGCGGACCCGCGCCGGCCCGCACCGGTCCGCGCCGCCAGGAACGGAGGCTCGCCTGTGGGAACCTTCAATCTGAGAGCGGAGTTCGACCCCAAGGGTGACCAGCCCAAGGCCATCGAGGACAGCGTCCGGGCTTTCGAGCGGGACGGCCGTCAGGTCGTCCTCCTCGGGGCGACGGGAACGGGCAAGACCCTGACCGCGGCGCACATCATCGCCCGCCTCGGCCGGCCCACTCTGGTCATCTCGCACAACAAGACCCTGGCCGCCCAACTCTGCGGGGAGTTCAAGGAGTTCTTCCCGGAGAACGCGGTCGAGTACTTCGTCTCCTACTACGATTACTACCAGCCCGAGGCGTACATCCCCAGTTCCGACACCTACATCGAGAAGGACACCATGCTCAACGAGGAGATCGACAAGCTTCGCCACTCGGCGACAGCCGCCCTCTTCGAGCGGCGAGACGTCATCGTCGTCGCCAGCGTGTCGTGCATCTACGGGTTGGGCTCGCCCGAGGACTACAGCAGCATGGTCGTTTCGCTGCGGCCGAAGATGGTCCGCGACCGCAACGAGGTCCTGCAGCGGCTGGTGGAGATCCAGTACGAGCGCAATGACGTCAACTTCACCCGCGGCACCTTCCGCGTCCGGGGCGACACCATCGACATCCTCCCGGCCTACTTCGACGCCATGGCCATCCGTGTCGAATTCTTCGGGGATGAGATCGAGCGCGTGTCGGAGTGTGACCCGCTGACCGGGAAGGTCGTGGCCGACCTCGACCACGTCTTCATCTACCCGGCCAGCCACTTTGTGACCGTGAAGGAGAAGCTCCAGCGAGCCGTGGGGACCATCGCCGTCGAACTCGAGGAGCGGCTACGGGAACTGCGGGAGCGGGACCGCCTCGTCGAAGCGCAGCGACTGGAGCAACGGGTGCGCTACGACCTGGAGATGATCCAGGAGGTCGGGTACTGTCCGGGCGTCGAGAACTACTCGCGCCACCTCACCGGGAGGGCCCCGGGAGAGCCCCCCTACACGCTGCTCGACTTCTTCCCGCCTGACCCCCTCATCATCATCGACGAGTCCCACCAGACCATTCCGCAGATACGGGCGATGTTCGCCGGGGACCGGAGCCGGAAGGAGACCCTTGTCGAATACGGGTTCAGGCTGCCGTCCGCCCTCGACAACCGGCCGCTTACCTTCGACGAGTTCCAGGCCAGGGCCAAGACCGTCCTCTACGCCTCGGCCACGCCGGCCCAGTACGAGCTCGGGCGGGCGGACGCGGTCGTGGAACAGATCGTCCGGCCCACCGGGCTGCTCGACCCGAAGATCGAGGTCCGGCCGACCAAGGACCAGGTGGACGACCTCATCGCCGAGGCCAGGAAGAGCATCGCCGCCGGCGAGCGGGTCCTGGTCACGACGATGACCAAGAAGATGGCCGAGGACCTCTCGGACTACCTCCGCGAGATCGGCCTCCGGACCAGGTACCTCCACTCCGAGGTCGACACCCTGGAGCGGATGGTCATCCTCCGCGACCTGCGGCTCGGTGTCTTCGACGTCCTTGTCGGCATCAACCTCCTGCGGGAGGGCCTCGACCTCCCCGAGGTCTCGCTCGTGGCCATCCTCGACGCCGACAAGGAAGGCTACCTCCGCTCGGCGACCGCCCTCATCCAGACCATGGGGCGGGCGGCGCGCAACGTGAACGGCCGGGTCGTCATGTACGCCGACACCATGACCGGCTCGATGCGCCAAGCCATCGACGAAACCGACCGGCGGCGCGAGATTCAGGCGGCGTTCAACGAGAAGCACGGCGTCACGCCGGAGACGGTGAAGAAGGCCGTGCGCGACCTCCTGGCCACGAGCCACCCGGTCGTGACCAAGGCGACGGAACTGCCCGAAGACCCGCGCGCCCTCTCCCCAAAGCAGCTTCAGGCCTGGCTGGAGCGCATCCAGAAAGACATGACCCGGGCGGCCAGGGACCTCGAGTTCGAGCGGGCGGCCAGCCTGCGCGACGTCCTCTTCGAGTTGCGGACGGCCATGGCGGCAAAGAAGTGAGGTAGCGGCGCCCCCGTTCCGCCCGCTGCCGCGCACGAAGTCACCCCCGTCGCCCCGCTCGGCCCCGCTTGGCCCGCGGCTGGTACCCGAACACGGCGCCGACCGAATTGGCGAGGGTCTTCAGGCGCTCTGGGTGGGTCGCCAGGACGAGGGCCCCTAGGGCGAAGTAGACTCCCGAGAAGACCCCGTGGAGCGCTGGCGCGAAGAACTGGGCGAAGAACAGGGTGACCAAGACGCCCGCCGCACCGACCGAGAAGTCGAGCTTGGCCAGGACGGCGATGGCGAAGAAGCTCTGGGCGACGGTCAGGAGGACCTCCTGCACCTGCCGGGCATCGAAGCTCATGGCGCCGAGGTGGCCAGCCGAGATGGCGTAGGCCAGGGGCAACATGCCGATGAGGAGGGTCCACTGGTTGACCTTCGAGGAGATCATCGCCCGAAGGCCGATGTTCGCTCGGCCCTGAAGGGCGAAGAGAAAGGCCACGATGAACTCCGGCGCCTCGGAGGCCAGCGGCGCCAGCCACTGCACGAGAAAGAACTCGTCGATGCCGAAGAGCTTCCCGGTGCCGATCAGGCCCTCCGCGAACGCCTCGGCGCTGATGAGAATGGCTCCCGCCGCGTACACGAACATGCCTATCGTGAGGAGGCGCCGCGGACGGCGCGGCAACCGCGCGAGAGTCTCGGACGGGCCGACGAGATGAGGAACCTCGACGGCCTGGCGCGAAGCGGCTCGGATGTAGAAGACGAAGAGGCCGATGAGGACCGCGGTGTCGATGAGCGAGAGATTGCCGCGGAACGGGATAGACATGGCGTAGACCGTGGCAAAAGTGAGCGCCCCGAGTTCCAGGCGGTCGGACGGACCCAGATGCAGGATGCGCTTCCGAGTCTTCCACCAGTAAACGAACATGACCGCCGTCCAACCGACCCCGATGAGGAGACGGTTCGACCCGGTCATGTTGGCCACGGCGTAGTGGGCGTAGGTCGGGTCCTTGCCCGCCTGCCAGGCGAAATACATGTCGACGGCGTACTCGGGCAGCACCGCGACCAGCGCGAGGATGGCCACGGCCAAAGAGGCGGAGATCTCGAGGTTGGCCAGTTCGGAGGCCCAGGCCAAGAGGAACGCGGCGCCGACGATGCACAGGCCGGCGAGGAGAGCTTCCTCGGACGGTCCGCCGGTGAAGCCGGCGAAACGAAGGTAGAACCAGGGGAGCGTGACGAGGACGGCAACGTAGACGGGCAGAAGACGTTGCAGAGGGAAGCGCTTCTTCAACAGAAAAGACCCCCGCTTCAGTGGTCTCGGCGAAGGTCTCGCAACCGGAACGGGGGAACCTGTGTCGCTGTTCCGGGCCTGGGAGCGGGCTTTCGCCGTGATTGTCGCCCCGAGGCTGTCTGCTACTCCCCTTCTCGACACACTAGTCGTAGCATGTCCCATCCCGCCCGTCAAGGGAAAGGCGCGGGCCGGGGGCCGATGGTGCTAGGATTTTCGTGGCTTCGGCTCGCGGAACCGGCCGGATGGCCGGGGGGCTCGCCTGGCAGGCGGCAGTCTGGTCGCGCGTAACGGCGCCGCCGGTGGCAACCCGGGACGTTCCTGGGTGGCGCCGATACAGGAGAACGCGGTCTCGCCATTGAAAAGCCATTGGCGACCCCGCCAGATAAGACAGACGCGGGGTTGACGCGTGGCCCGCGCGGGGCCGGATCAAGACAGGAGTTGGGAGAATGTCCGGTCACTCCAAGTGGGCGAACATCAAGCGGCGGAAGGCTGCCGTCGACGCCAAGAAGGGCGCGGTCTACACCAAGATTGGGCGCGAGCAGGTCGCCTCCGCCGTCGCGGCGGGGCTCATCGTGGGCCTGACCGGAATGGTGTCGTCCGCTGCCCTACGGCAGGCGGTAGCGGCGCGGGCCCCGCGGGGGACCGCCGAACTGAACGTAAGGGCGGTCGCCGAGGGACTCGGACTGGCCGAGGGCCCGTCGGAAGCCAGGAGGAGACGTCCTTGCCGGAAGAGACTCTAAACCCCTTTCTGATCGCTCAGAAGCAGGTCAAGGCGGCGGTGACCGAACTGGGCCTGCCTGACGCGGTCTACGAGATCCTCAAGCAGCCGCTGCGCGTCCTCGAAGTGGCCATACCCGTGATCATGGACGACGGCCGGTTGCAGGTGTTCACGGGTTTTCGCGCCCAGCACAACGACGCGGTGGGTCCTTTCAAAGGCGGGCTCCGTTTCGCCCCCGGGGTCACCTTGGATGAAGTGAAAGCTCTGTCGATGTGGATGACTATCAAGTGCGGCACTCTGGGCCTGCCCTACGGTGGGGGCAAAGGCGGGGTCATCTGCGACCCCAAGAAGCTTTCCAGCCGGGAGCTTGAGGGACTTTCCCGGGGCTTCATCCAGGCCGTCTCGATGATCGTCGGCCCGGAGAAGGACATCCCGGCCCCCGATGTCTACACCAACCCGCAAATCATGGCCTGGATGGTCGACGAGTTCAGCCGCATCCGCAACCATAATTCCTTCGGTCTCGTCACCGGGAAGCCTCTCATCATCGGTGGCTCGTCCGGGCGCGGCACCGCCACCGGGCGCGGGTGCGTCATCGTCGCCGCGGCGGCGGCCAGGAAGCTAGGTATCGATATCAAGAAAGCCAAGGTCGTCGTTGAGGGCTTCGGCAACGCGGGCTCGGTTGCGGCGCGGCTCATCAGCGAGATGGGCGCAGAAGTCATCGCCTGCAACGATTCCACCGGCGGCATCTACAACCCCGACGGGCTCGACGTGAAGAACGTCATAGTTCACAAGAGTAAGACCGGCTCCGTCAAGGACTTCCCTGGCGCCGAGGCGGTGACCAACAAGCAGTTGCTCCAGCTGGAGTGCGATATCCTCATCCCGGCTGCCCTGGAGAACCAAATCACGGAAGAAGTGGCCCCAGGCGTGAAGGCCAAGATCATCTCCGAAGCCGCCAACGGGCCCACTACCCCCGAAGCCGACGCCATTCTGGCTAAGAAGGGCGTCCTCATCCTGCCCGACGTCCTGGCCTCGGCGGGCGGCGTCACGGTTTCGTACTTCGAAGGGATCCAGAACACCATGAACTACTACTGGTCTGAGAAGGAGGTAAACGAGAAACTCGCTGACATGATGAACCGGGCCTTCGCGGCTGTGTGTGAGATGCACAGCAGTAGAGGCGTTACCATGCGCCGGGCTGCCTTCATGGTAGCCGTCAGTCGCGTTGCTGAGGCCATGAGAACCCGGGGCTGGCTGGACTAGGAGCGGAAACCTGGTGAGTGTTTGGGCGCGGGACTGCTGGTCGTCCCGGCAGTCCCGCGCCCACGGAGTCGGAATCGCGCGGGAGAGCGCGCACGAGCGCAGTCAGCCATCTTTCGGGTCTTGTCAGCGCCGGTGATCGGTTGACCCAGTAGGGCATTTTGTTAGTCATGCCTACAGCCACCCCTGCTCTACCCATCGCTCCCGTGGCAGGTTGACCTCGGCTGCTTCAGCCACGCGACCGAGGAGGGTCACAAGCGCCAGCCCTGGTCACAACCCAACCCGAGGTGGGTCGCATGCTACTGACGGGCTTCGCCGTCCGAGGAGTCAGCCAACGGGAGGCGCAGTGCCAGCGATTCCGAGACCTGAGCTGCTGCCGCCTTGACGGCATCCACTACGTGCTGGTATCGGCCTCCCAGAACCCGGGCCGCAGGTCCCGAGATACTTATCGCAGCGATGACGTGCTGCTGGGGATGTCTAACAGGGGCCGCGATGCAGACTACTCCATCTTCACGCTCCTCTCGATCCAGGGCAAAGCCGGACTCGCGCACATCGGCGAGTTGCCTGATGAGTTCGTCGGGCGTTCGGACCGTATGAAGGGTGCAGGGGGTAAACGAGAGGCGTCGGATGAGCCTTTCCTGTTCCTCATGCGGCATCCACGCGACGAGGCACTTGCCGACGCCCGTGGCGTGAAGGGGCGCGCGGGCCCCTGGCCGCGTGAACATGCGCATCATTCGATCAGACTCGGCCTGGGCGATGTAGACAACCTGGTCTTTGTCTAGTACGGCGAGGTTAGCGTCCTCGGCTGACTCCAGAGCCAGCCTACGCAGATGCGGCATCGCGCGAACTTTGAGGTCCTGGTGTGAGCGCACAGCTTGCCCGACCTCGAAAGCTAGTAGCGAAAGAAAGTACCTCTTAGTCTTCGGATCCTGCTCGACAAAACCACGCTCTCGGAGAGTTGCCGTCAAGTGATGCGCGGTACTGGCATGGAGTCCTAGAGCTCTGCACACGTCTGTCAGTGATGCCTCGCCGCCATGGGCGGCCAGGTACTCCAAGATGAGCAATGCCTTTTCCACAGACAAAACAGTCATCGTATCACTCCCACGATGTAACGGACCCCGGTGTCTTGGAGGCACGGAACTCGCCCGCAGGCACGGTGCGCCAGCGCGTCGAGGACAGAACCCGTTTGAGCGCAGCCAAAGCACGACAACGTGATTGTCCGGCAAGTTACGACCCTGCAGGAAGTCTAACACAGACCATCACAGTGTTCCAGGCGCAAAAGGAGAAAACCGCGGGAGGCGGAATACCATTTCGGTGGGTGAACAGAGCTTTCTCGCTATAGAAGGAGGAGTACGAGTTGTTTAGAGGAGTCTTCGCGCCGATACCAACCCCGTTCGATGCAGATGGGGAGGTTGCGCTCCCGGAGCTAGCGGGGAATCTGAAGAGGTGGGCGGCGACTGAGCTCTCTGGTCTAGTGGTCCTAGGGTCGAATGGAGAGTGCGTCTATCTGTCGGAGGGCGAAAAGGAGTCGGTCATTGACTTCGTCAGGAGCCACTACCGCAGGGACCGCCCAGTGATTGCGGGAACTGGCTGCGAGTCCACAAGGGATACCATTCGACTCACCAGGCGAGCGTCAGACCTAGGCGCTTCCGCAGCCCTGGTCATCACGCCGAGTTACTACAAGGGCGGGATGTCACACGACGCTCTTGGCGCCCACTTCCAGACGGTGGCGGAATCCTCACCTATCCCTGTGATGCTCTACAACATGCCTCGGAACACGGGCCTCAACATGCCGCCTGGCTTCATAGGGAAATGCGCCGGACACCCCAACATCGTCGGCGTGAAAGATAGTAGTGGCGATATCGTGCAGATCGCAGAGACCATCCGAAGGGTTCCGCCAAACTTCTCGGTCTTCGCTGGCTCGGGTAGCTTCCTCTTCGCGGCCATGGCGCTGGGTGCAGTCGGGGGGACTCTTGCTGTGGCGAACGTCATACCAAATCAGTGTTCGAGACTAGCCCGCCTTGTCCAAGATGGCCAGTACGAGCAGGCGCGCAAGCTGCAGCTCGAGATCCTACGCTTGAACGCAGCCGTGACATCCGTCTGGGGAATCGCAGGACTCAAGCGTGCTCTCGACCTCATCGGGTACTATGGGGGTCAGCCTAGGCCCCCTCTGCTGCCATTCCCCAAGGCGTCGGAAGGCGAACTACTGGACATTATGGCGGAGCTCGGCTTGCTAACCCCAAAGAGCACCGACGAGAGTGGCTAGATAGGGCAGTACTCGCTACTGCTGAGGCAATGACCTTTCTATTGGGGAGGCCTGAGCGATGCAGGATGTGCTGGTGGGGGATCGAAAGGTGCCGTCCCGTTTGCTTCTCGGTCCGGGTCCCAGTAACGTTCATCCTAGGGTGCTTCGGGCAATATCTGAACCTACTATCGGCCACCTGGATCCAGATTTCTTTCGGATCATGAACGAGACCGTGCTGTTGCTCAGATACGTGATGCAGACCGATAATCTCATGACGATTCCAATGTCCGGGACCGGAAGCGCTGCCATGGAGACTGCCATGCTGAATGCCTTGGAGCCTGGCGATCGGGCTATCGTGTGCGTATGCGGCGTGTTCGGCAGCCGCATGGCTGACATGGCAGGTCGGTTCGGCGCCGAAGTCGCAGTGGTGAGCTCGCCTATGGGCCGTCCCATTGCACCTGAGGATGTGCGCCGAGCCTTCAAGAAAGCCGCGGCACCAGTCAAACTGGTTGCCGTTGTCCACGCTGAGACGTCAACCGGAGTCTTACAGCCGCTGGAGGAGATCGCGGGCATCGCACACGAGAACGGCTCCCTGGTCTTGGTAGATGCCGTGACCTCGCTGGGCGGCGTACCGGTCCCAGTTGCTCCGCTCCATCTAGACATCGTCTATAGTGCCACTCAGAAGGCTCTATCTTGCCCACCCGGACTGGGTCCCATCACGCTTAACGACAACGCCTTCCGGGCCGTCTCGGGGCGAAAGAGCCATGTGGGCGGGTGGTACTTGGACTTGTCGCTCATTTGGAGGTACTGGGGGGAGGAACGCTTCTACCACCATACGGCCCCGGTGAACATGATATTCGCTCTGCATGAGGCCCTGAGGCTTATCCAGGAAGAGGGCCTCGAAGCTCGCTTCAAGAGGCACGAGAGCAACGCCCGCAGCCTCGCTGAAGGTCTCGAAGCAATGGGACTTAGGCTGTTGGTAGACGTGCCCTACCGGCTACCTACGCTGACTACGGTGATAGTACCACCCAACGTTGATGAAGCAGTAGTGCGAAGCAGGCTCCTTAGCGAGTACAACATTGAGATTGGAGGCGGCTTAGGTGACCTTAAGGGTCGTGTCTGGAGAATTGGTCTCATGGGCTACTCGAGCCGGAGAGAGAACATCGTGCTGTTCCTGTCGGCGCTCGAAGATATACTGGGCTCCTTGGGGGTAGCGGTGGAGCGTGGCGCAGCGCTGGCGGGAGCGGCAAAGCGTCTGATGTAGCACGAGGTGTCGCACACCGAGATTGGACCCGCGAGGGGTGGTGGAGAACGGCTTCGGATGGGAGATCCGCAAAGCAGAACGAGACGGGGGGCAATGTCTTTGTATGTAGGAGTCAACCACATGGCTTTCGCAGTCTATGACGCCAAGCAGACCCTAGATGCCTATCTGAGGCATTTCCAGTTGAGCCACGCTAAGTTCAGGGACAAAGGTGGGCCCAATCGCGAGAGGGCTGCTAATTTCCACCTAGACGATATCGAGGTCTTTTTCTTTTCCATAAACAGCGCCCAGAAAGGTCGGTATCTCGCCACGAGCGGGCGCGAGGGTTTGCACCACATTGCCTTCGAGGTGGACGACATCTGGGCGGCCGTTGAAGACCTAAAGGCGAGGGGGGCCAAGCTGAAGCCCTGCGATGACTGTGGGCAGGTTGAGCCGCATGGTTACTCCGACGGTTGGTGCGTCTTCCTTGACGAGGCCACGGTACCCGGTCTCAGGGTGGAACTGATGCAAACCTATACTAGGGAGGAGAGAGAGGCTCGGGAGCGGGAGCAGGCAAATGAGGGCCGGGCGTCGCAACAGGGAAGCGGCGCATGTCGGAAAGGAGCCAAACCATGAAGGCACCGTTTCGTGTGGGTACGGCGACGGTTGAAGCCGGAACGACGGGGTCAGGCGACATCGAGGAAGGGCAGGATCTCTTTGGGCGCCGACATCACATCCCGGTCACTATCGTAAACGGAGCCTATGATGGGCCTAGACTCTGGATTGTCGGCGGAATACACGGAGACGAGTTTGAGGGGGCGATATCGGCCTACAAACTCCTATCGCTGCTCGACCCTCAGGTGTTGCGCGGCGCGGTCGTGATCAACACAGCCCTTTACGTGGCTGCGCTCAACGCGGGCAGAAGGTTCGACCCGCTGGACCTATACGGGCAGGACATGAACAAGATCTACCCGGGAAAGCCCAATGGATTTGGGGCGGAACGAATAGCCTGGGCGCACTGGTCGGCGATGAAAGACAACTGCGACCTCCTCATCACCGTGCATTCCGGAGGAGGGCACTCGTTCTTCGCTCCCACTGTTTCATGCCCCGACACCCCCGCCTCGGTCGAGCTTGCTGCTGCCATGGGGCCGGATTTCCAGGCCATGATGAAGATGGCCGTGGGAACCGGCACTCCTGAAAAGCAGTTGGCATCATCCGGAAAGCCGGCCTGTTTGGTTGAGGTCGGCGGGAAGTGCCGAACCCTCACCGACGACTTTCACAGGATGGGGGATATCCTCTGCAACGCGTACGTGAACGTACTCAGGCACTACGGGATGATACCGGGGGATCCCAAGTACGCCGACCGCTGGCATATCGGACACCAGGTTAGCGTGCTCGCTGGCTGCGATGGAGTCTGGGTAGGCAATCCGGGAGTCCCATTCGTCACGACCATGGAGAAAGGTTTTGAATTCGGCCGCATCTACGACCTGTACGGTAACGTTCAGGAGGTTCTCACTGCCCCTCAGGACGGGATGGTCTTCGGTCTCCGTTCGGAACCCATCGTCCATGTGGGGGAGTGGGTTGTATTCTACCTTGCCATAGACGAGGAGCGTGATGACCTGGTTCAAACCAAACCCTGAAGCAGTTTGTCCTCAATCTCGGGTCCAGTCTTGAGAAGGGTGGAGTGCGCAGTGAGTACCAAGCCGTGGTGGCTGAGAAGCACGGGAGTAGCTTTCAAGGGGATAAACCATGTTGCTTTTGCGGTCAAGGATGCCAAGGCCACGCTTGAGGCCTATCAGAAGTACTTCGATCTTCGTGAGGTGAAGTACCGCGAGCCCGCCGGCATTTTCACCGAGGGTGCCGCGAGTTTCTACATCGGCGACATTCCTCTGAGAATCTCGGTCAACCAATCCGCCAGGGGCAGGTACCACAATCACATAGCCAAATGCGGCGAGAGCCTCCAGCACATCTGCTTCGAGGTAGACGACATCAAGGCCCTAGTGGACGTGTTGGTTAGTCGGGGAGCGAGACTCGCGGAGTGCGAACTCTGCAAAGTGACCGGCCCTCATCCACACCCCGACGGTTGGGTTGCCTTTCTTGACCCTGGGACCGTCCCCGGTCTTCAGTTCGAACTCATGCAAGTGTATACCAAAGAACAGAAGAGGGAGTGGGAGGCGAGCGAGGCCAAGAGAAAGTATGTAGCAAGACAGAAAGGCGAGTTGAAGTAGTCTGGCCGAGACTCGCTAGCGTCAGCAGGGGCGCACGTTGCTGTGCGCCCCGTTAGATTCCTTAGGGGAGACATCCGCAATCCCGCCATTCCTCCACGGAATTCTTCCACGGAATATTGCAGGATATGAACCAGGTCATGGGGAAACTTCTTTCGTCATACGGATGCGGCTTTCACGGGTAGAAACACCCGTATGCCGGAGAGGAGGGCGTTTGAGTTGCGCGGATGGAGGATCCTGTGCACCGTACTGTGTCTGATGGTCGTGTGTTTCTCCCTTGTGTCTTGCACGAAGGTGGCAAAAGCGCCGCTGGCTAGCGCGGAACCCGTCTCAGGTGGCAAACTGGTTGTTGGAATTGGCGGCGGGGTAGTGCATCTGGACGTGCAGTCTGTGAACTTCTCCGCAATTGCGCAAGCCACTCAGTATGTCTACGAGCAGCTATTCGAGCGGACTGCAACTGGGGTGGTTCCCTGGCTCGCCAAGTCGTACGAGATCAGCGATGACGGGCTAACCCTCAGTCTGAACCTGCAGGAGGGAGTCTCGTTTCACGACGGAACGCTGTTTAATGCCGAGGCGGCCAAGTTCAGCCTACAGCGCAAGATCGATCTCAAGAAACCGCTCTACGACCTGCTTTCCCCGATCGCGTCCATCGAAGTGACGGGGGAGTACGAACTCACACTTCATCTCACCAGGCCAGCCCCCCATCTTATTCCGACTCTAGCTGCAAAGACATTCGCCATGTACAGCCCGAAGTGGGTGGCAGAGAAATCCACACAGACCGGTGCGCAGGAAGCGGCTGCGGGCGTCGACCAGGGCTTGGCCAACGAGGCCGTGGGTACGGGACCTTACGTCCTGGAGAGCTTCGTATCAGACAGCGTGGTCAAGCTGAAGAAGAACGCGAACTACTGGCGGCAGGGGTACCCGTACTTGGACGAGATCGAATTGAGGGTTGTCACAGACCCAAGTGCCGGCGCGATGCAGCTTGAGGCTGGGGATCTTGATGTTCTGCTTCTAGTCTCGAGCATAGATCTCAAGCGTTACTCGGATCAGCCCGACCTGGGGATCAAGGTCCAGAGGTTCGACACAGCGGCCCAGTACAATGTTGCACTCAACTGCACCAAGCCTCCCCTAGATAACCCCCGGGTCCGACAGGCGCTGAACTACGCCATTGACAAGGAAGGTATCATTAGCACCGTGTTCCTTGGCTTCGGAGCTACCATGGCCGAAGCGCCATTGACCACGCCTGTAGTGCAGGGCTACAGGCCGATAGGTCATTACGCCTACGATCCGGACAAAGCGAAAAGCCTCCTGAGGGAGGCAGGCTACGAGCCCGGGGCAAACGACATTCTGTACAAGAATGGGCAGCCTCTCACTCTGGACTTCTCCACCACCGTGGGAAGGAGACCGGGCGACCTCCAGACGGCGGAGATCATCAAAGCCAATCTCCGTGCTGTTGGGGTAAACGTCCGCCTCACCCAGATTGAAACCGCGACGTTCATCTGGGAGATAAACAGGTCTCCAGAACAGGCGCATCAGCACCTGCTGATGCTCTACTCGGGATCCTCCAACGCTGACCTTTCCTACAACCTGAACTCGTGGTTCGCTTCCTCTAGGTGGGCCCCCGTCGGCTATAACTACTCGTACTACAAGAACGACAAGGTCGACCAACTCATCGCTCAAGGAAACGAACAGCCCACCTTCGAAACAAGGAATCCCATCTACAATGAGGCGCTGTCCATAGTCTTCGACGACGCCCCCATCATCCAGTTGTTCAACGCAACGACCAGCATGGCCTACGGCCAGCACGTGGGCGGTATTGCACCGGACATGGTTGGCTATGACCCAACCCTAAGTCTGATGTCGCTCAAGTTCGCTTGGACGACAAAGACCGGGGAGTAGTAGTAGTTCATCAATCCTCCGGGGGCGAGTTCCACGCCCCCGGAGGACTCCAGAGGTCGCCAGGAAGTTGGGTCAAACGATGATTGCGAAGCACCTTGCCAAAAGGTTTGGCATGTCAATTGTGGTCTTGTGGCTCACGATCACGGCTGTGTTCTTTGCTTTTGCCTCTATTCCCGGAGATCCCGCGCAGATGTACGCGGGATCGGACACCACACCGGAGTTGGTCCAAAGACTAAGGCAACAGTTCGGAACGGACAGACCAGTGTACGTTAGGTACTACCTCTACCTCAGGAATCTCCTGCGAGGAGACCTGGGCGACTCCTTTTTCAGCGGGCGCCCCGTTTTGGCCGAAGTGGGGCCCAGATTCGCCAACACCGCTCTCCTCGCGCTTGTCTCCATTGCTTGCTCAACTGTCACGGGTGTGCTCCTGGGTGTAGTATCGGCCACGAGCCAGTCTAGAGCGGTCGAACAGGTGGTTTCCATCATCACTCTACTGGGCATTTCCATTCCGGTCTTCTGGCTAGGGCTCTTGCTTATTCTGCTGTTTTCCGTAAAGCTGGGGATGCTCCCTGCTGGAGGGACAGGGTCGCTAGCCCACCTCCTGATGCCATCCCTCACTCTGAGCGTCTACCCAACTGCGTTCATTACTCGCATGACGCGGTCTTCAGTACTAGACGTCATCCGCCAGGACTACGTCAGAACAGCACGTGCAAAGGGACTGCCCGAACGGATAGTGGTTTTCCGCCATGCCCTATCCAACGCCCTGGTGCCTATCGTGACCGTTATCGGTTTGCGGTTCGGCTACCTTCTGGGCGGGGCTGTCGTGACGGAATCCATCTTCGGCTGGCCCGGCCTGGGGAGGTTGCTGGTCGCGGCCGTAGGGAACCGCGACTACTACCTGATACAGGGCTGCATTCTCGTGTTCGCGGCCTCGTTCGTTCTCATAAACACTCTGGTAGACCTCAGCTACTTCTACCTGAACCCCAAGGTGAGGTACCATTAATGGCCGGGGAACGAAGTTTCGGTTCACTGTTGGCGGCGGGTTACCGAACGCTTCGGGAGAAGCGGCTAGCTTTCGCGGGAGCAGTCGTCATCGTGGCTTTCGTGGCGGTCGGCATTGCTGCGCCCATTATTGCGCCCCATGATCCGCTGGAGATTGACCTGAGGAACGCTCTCTCTGTGCCGTCTGCTGAACACTGGTTCGGGACCGACAACAACGGGAGGGACATCCTCAGCCGGGTTCTATACGGTGCGAGAACGTCCCTCTTCGTCTCTCTGCTTTCCGTGGGATGTGCAACTATCGCCGGCGTCTTCATCGGAGCTGTCGCCGGATACTACGCCCACCTCCAGGCTCCACTCATGAGATTCGTCGACATCGTGCTCGCCTTTCCGAGCATCATGATTGCGCTGATCATCGTGGCCGTCCTCGGCACGGGGACAATGAACGTCATTGTTGCGATTGCGGTCGCCCAGACTCCGCAGTTTGCCCGACTCGTGAATGCCATCGTTCTCGCCACAAAGGAGGACATGTATGTCGAGGCAGGGAGAGCCATTGGCGAGACAGATTCATCGTTGCTTTGGAGGTACGTGATCCCAGCCTGTGTCCCACCAGTGGTGGTCCAGATCAGCCTTCTCATACCTGCCTCGATAATGACAGCGTCCGCTCTAAGCTTCCTGGGGCTTGGCGTGCAACCGCCCAATCCGGAGTGGGGGGCAATGCTGAGCCTCGGAAAGGAGTGGATGCGGACAGCACCGCACCTAATGCTGTTCCCTGGGCTGGCGCTCATGGTCGTGGTCCTGGGGTTCAACCTATTGGGCGAGGGCTTGCGCGATCTTCTTGACCCGAAGCTGAGGTACGAATAGCCGTGGGCGAAGACTCAGGAGAAGTTCTCAACATCCGAGGGCTGAGGGTCGACTTCCACACGAAGCGCGGCGTTGTTCGGGCTGTACGCGGTCTCGACCTCAGCGTTAGGCGGGCGGAGATTGTGGGCGTGGTGGGGGAGACCGGTTGCGGCAAGTCGGTCACTGCCTTGTCCGTGCTTCGACTGATTCCACGTCCAGGCGTAATCTCGGCCGGCTGGGTCATGTTCCACAATCAGGATCTCCTTCGCCTCCCGGAAAAGCATCTGAGGTCAGTCCGAGGGAACCGGATCAGCATGATTTTCCAGGAGCCTAGTTCCTCTCTTAACCCGGTCTTTCGGGTCGCGGATCAGATCGCTGAAGTATTGCGCTTTCAGGTCGGCCTTGCACCCCGCGTTGCACGGGGACGCGCAGTCGACCTGATGCGGGAGGTTGGTATACCGGACGCTGATGTGCGGGCCAGATGTTACCCACACCAGCTCAGTGGAGGGATGAACCAAAGGATCATGATTGCCATGGCTTTGGCCTGCAGCCCCGAGATCCTTATTGCGGATGAACCTGTGACGGCTCTCGACGCAACTATCAAGGGTCAGATTCTCTCGTTGCTCCGGCAGCTACGCGACCGTCACGGATCCTCGATTGTTCTCATCACACATGATCTTGGTATTGTCGCCCACACGTGTGATCGGGTTGCTGTCATGTACATGGGACGAGTTGTGGAAGCCGCCCCCGTGGATGTCCTGTTTCGGTGGCCTCTTCATCCGTACACGCGCGGTCTTCTCGGGTCGCTACCAGGCCTTCATCTGGACAGGTCCGAGCTCCAAGTCATACCAGGTTCGGTTCCCGGCCCGTACGATCTGCCCGCGGGCTGTTCGTTTCACCCTCGGTGCGCGATAGCGGGAGTGGACTGTCCCGAGAGTGAACCTGTGTTGGCGGACGTGGGCGACGGACACCTAGTCGCCTGTCACTGCGACGTCGGAGGTCTCCAGTGAGCGAGCTGCTTGCTACCCACAGCCTGGGAAAGCGGTTCCTTCTGAGCGGCTCTGGGGGCTACGTAAAGGCCGTGGACGGGGTGTCTCTGACGGTCGCGGAGGGGGAGACCCTCGGGGTCGTGGGCGAGTCGGGATGCGGCAAGACGACGCTTGCCCGTCTGGTTCTGCGGCTAGTCGAGCCGACTGCCGGGTCTGTGCTTTTTTCTGGCTATGACGTAACTTTGTTAAGGAAAGACCAACTCAGAAGGCTACGTAGCGAGATGCAGCTTGTCTTCCAGGATCCTACCTCTTCTCTCAACCCAAGGATGAACGTCCAGGCAGCACTTGAGAGACCCCTTCGAATCCACAGGACGGACCTCGGGGCCAGCGACAGGAGGGAGCTCGTCAGCGAGATGCTCGTGAAGGTCGGTCTCCGTCCGGAGCACGCAGTCCGCTATCCGCACCAGTTCAGCGGGGGGCAGCGCCAGAGAATATGTGTGGCGCGAGCGCTTATGGTGCACCCACGGCTACTCGTTCTCGACGAGCCGACCTCGGCTCTGGACGTTTCCGTCCAGGCACAGATCCTCAACCTTCTGCGGCGACTTCAATCCGAGTTTGGACTCTCGTACCTCTACATCTCCCACGACCTTTCTACGGTCAGGTACATGAGCGACCGCGTCGCTGTCATGTACCTGGGTCGAGTCGTCGAGTTGACGACCGCGGAGCAGGTGTTTACCTCTGCTCTGCACCCCTACACGAGAGCCTTGATGGCGGCAGTCTTGGCTCCAGATCCCAGTTGTAGAGGACGCGCCGCGGTTCTGGGCGGCGAGGTACCCAGCTCAATCGCGCCGCCGACGGGCTGCCACTTCCACCCCCGGTGTCCGCAGGAGGCAGCCGTCTGCAAGGAGGCAGTTCCTGAACTGCGGGCTATCGCCGGTCCAGTCGCCCACCTAGTGGCGTGCCACCAGCGTGGGGGGGGGGCTGTGCCTAGGCCGGGGGATCCCGCAGTATTCAGCTAGGGGGGGCACAACGGTGAAGTCATTTGACCTGATAGTCGTAGGCGGAGTCGTGGTCACTCCCAGAGAGCGGTTTCGCGCGGACGTTGCCGTCAAGGACGGCAGAATAGCGGGCCTTCTTCAGCCGGGCGCGTGCTCGAATGCGGAGGAAACGGTTGATGCGACGGGGCTGTACGTGCTTCCGGGTCTCATCGACTCCCACGTCCACACACGGTACCCCGGGAATCCGAAGCGTGAGACGTTCGCCACGGGCACCTGTGCTGCTGCCGCCGGCGGCATCACCACCATCTTGGAGCACCCGATTTCGGACCCGGCGGTGCATTCAGCCACGGTCCTTGCCGACAGAATCCGGGCTTGCGCGCCCCAGGCATACGTCGACTACGCAATGTTTGGGGGCGCCGGAGAAGAGAACATACAGTCGATCCCCGGACTGGCAGAAGCCGGAGCCATCGCCTTCAAGACCTTCCTCCATGCCGCTCCGGAGGGGCGGGAGAGGGAGTTCTTCGGCCTAACAGCCACGAGTGACGGAGCGGTGAGGGAGATTCTAGGGGCGGTCGCCCAAACGGGCCGCTTGGCCGCCGTTCATGCGGAGTCGGACTCGGTCGTTCGCTACTGCACCTCTCGACTGAGAGCCCAAGGCAGGAACACCGGCATCAGGACGCACCACGCCTCACGCCCGGTGATAGCGGAGATTGCCAGCTGCGCTAGTCTGTTGGAGTTGGCCAGGGACGCCGGAGCCCGCCTCTTGGTGTGCCATGTGAGCGGCGGATCCGTGGCGGCATACCTGCGGGGCGCTCGGGAAAGGGGACATCATGTGCTTGTAGAGACATGTCCGCACTACCTGTTCCTGGACTTGGAGGACGTTGCCGACATGGGCCCCTATGCTCGCATCAACCCTCCGATCCGGGATTCTCAAGAACAGAAGGCTCTATGGACGGAACTGAGCCGGGGTACCATCGACTTCATTGGTTCTGACCATGGTCCGTTCCTCAAGGAAGAGAAGGACCGGGGCTGGGAGAGTATCTGGGCCTCCCCCTGCGGGGCCGTAGGGTTGGAGACTACTGTCCCTCTGCTGTTGGAGGCGGTGTCCGCGAACCGCATGCGCCTTGAGGACATAGCGTCCCTTATGAGCGAGAACACCGCCAGAGAGTTTGGCATCTGGCCCCGCAAGGGATCCCTGGCAGTCGGCTCCGACGGCGATTTGACCGTCGTCGAGTTGGGCCCGCGTCAGAAAATTGAGAAGCGCCGGATGTTCACGAAGGCAAAGGAGACCGCTGTCATGTATGAGGGACGGGAAGTGCGGGGTCGCGTGGTCAGGACCATTGTCCGCGGCTCCACCGTCTTTGAGAACGGCAGGATTGTCGGTCGCGAGGGTCATGGGATGCTGATAACTCCTAGCTCCGCTAAGAAGGCATAGGGGAATGGAGGCACGCTCGGTGCTGACCTCAGCCAAGAGGATGTCTGGCATCCCGTTCTCGGGGATACGAAAAGTCTTCGAGCGGGTAGGGGAGCTTGAGAAGCAGGGGAAGCCGGTGATCAACCTAAGCTTGGGCCGGCCGGACTTTGACACTCCCATACATATCAAAGAGGCTGCGAAGCTGGCTCTGGATCAAGGCAAGGTGCACTACACCTCCAACTATGGCCTCGAGAGCCTGCGAGAAGCAATAGCTTTGAAGATGGTTAAGGACAACGGCGTTCCGGCCAATGCGCGGAATGTGATAGTCACGACTGGTGCCAACGAGGCCATCTTCCTTGCGATGATGGCCTTTCTCGACCCAGGAAGCGAGGTCCTAATCCCTGACCCTGCCTGGCCGCACTACGAGTACTGCGCTCACCTAGCCGGAGCGAGACCTGTGCACATGCCCTTGCCGTGGAAGGGCCAGCCATTCGACCTGGCACTGATAGAGTCTCTGGTCACGCCCCGCACAAGGATGTTGGTTCTGAATTCACCGCACAACCCCACCGGCTCGGTTCTGGACAAGCGGGCGCTGCAGGAACTCGCCTCTCTAGCCATCCGACGCGACCTCCTTGTGCTGGCCGACGAGATCTACGAGAAACTGGTCTACGACGACGCTACCCATGTGAGTGTTGCCAGTCTACCGGGGATGTGGCCGCGGACCATCACAGTCAACGGCTTCTCCAAAGCCTATGCCATGACCGGGTGGCGCCTCGGCTATGTTGTGGCAGACGAGAGGTTCATCTCCGCCATGATTAGGGTGCATCAATACACGGTCACGTGCGCGACGTCGTTTGCGCAGTACGGGGCTGTCGCAGCGATCACTGGCCCGCAGCAGTGTGTCGCTGACATGCGACGCGAGTTCGACAGAAGAAGGCGGGTCCTACTGGACGCGTTCGCGGTCGACACGTCGGTTAGCGTCATCAAGCCCAGCGGCGCCTTCTACTGCATGCTCGACATAGGCGGGCTAGGAATGGGGTCTGCCCACGCGGCCAGTTTCTTCTTGAATGAGGCGGGGGTAGCCATGGTTCCTGGATTAGTTTTTGGCCCCCGGGGAGAGGGGTACCTGAGGTTGGCATACTCAAACTCCCTCGACAATGTTGTCGAGGCCGCTAGACGAATCCTGGTGGCTGCCGAGCGGGCGCCAGGCACTCCGATGGCGGCTAGGGAGGACCCGCAACAATGAAGATCCAGGTCGAGAGGTTGATGTCGGACCTCACGGAGTTGTCGCAGTTTGGGCGGACTGGTCTGAGGGAGGTTACTAGACCGGCTCTCACTCCCGCGGACTTGGCTGCGCGCGCTTGGCTGTCGGCCCGAATGACCGAGGCTGGGCTCGCGGTGCGTACCGACCCTGCCCTCAACCAGATAGGTCGCCTTGACTGCGGCAGACTAAGTGCGCCCTCCGTTGTCATCGGTTCGCACCTCGACTCAGTTCCGCAGGGAGGGGTTCTGGACGGTGCATTGGGGGTGTTGGCCGGCCTCGAGTGTGCCCGAACAATAAAAGCATCTGGCATAGCACTTCCATGGCACCTCGAAGTCATCAACTTCACGGACGAGGAAGGGTATAGGAACGCGGGTACAGTGGGCAGCCGAGCAATGATGGGGCTTGTGGGAGATGAGGAGCTTAGGCGCTCCAAGATGCCCGATCGGCCTCCGCTCATTCAGATCTTGGCCGAACTCGGACATGACCCGTCCCAGGTACCTCACGCTCGACGCCAGCCGGGCGAGATACGCGCGTATCTGGAGTTGCATGTCGAACAAGGCAGTCGGCTGGAAGCTCAGGGCGCGGACATCGGAGTTGTTACGGGCATTGTGGGCATATACCGCTATGCGATAACAATCGCCGGGCGTGCTGATCACGCGAGTATGCCGATGCGTGGCCGAGTGGATGCACTGGTTTCGGCGGCGCCCCTATTCCTGTGGCTGCCCCAGTGGGCTATGGCTCGATCCTTAAGCATGGTGGCTACCGTGGGCCAGCTTGTCCTGGAACCCGGTGCCACCAACATTGTGCCGGGCAAGGCCCGCTTCGTCGTAGAACTGCGCTCGCTTGACCCCGCGGACATGGCTCAAGTCAGGGCACTGGTCAGCGAGTACGTTGGGGCACGCCCGGGGAGCAGCATGGAAACAGTACTCGAGAAGGGTAGCGTCAGGTTGGACGATTGCCTGCAGAGTCTGGTCACCCGTGCGGCCTCGGCGGAAGGAGCCACGGCCGTAAGCTTGCCTAGTGGCGCCGGACATGATGCTCAGAGCTTCGCTCCCTACGTACCGGCTGCGATGGTATTCGTACCGAGCAAGGGTGGACGGAGCCACTGCGCCGAGGAGTGGACTGAACCCACGCAGCTCCAACTCGGAGCCCAAGTTCTGCTAAGATCCCTTTGCCTGCTGGCCGCTTTGGACTCCGGAGAGGAGGCAGGGACGTGCTTCGGCGGGTAGGCGTGCTGCTGGTGGGGCAGAGCCCGCGGGCCGACTTGCTCGAGGAGATCGGGCACCTCGCGCCGCGCCTCGACCTCGTGCAGGCGGGTGCGCTTGATGGGCTGAGTCGAGAGCACATTGCTGCAGCTCCCGTCCAGTTACCCTTGATCGCACGCCTGCGTGACGGGAGTGCTGTGATTGTCGATCGTGACTTCGTTGGGCGACGCATGCAGGTGCTCATCGACCAGATGGGCTCGGAAGTAGACGCCTTTGCCGTCCTGTGTACTGAGGATTTCACTGCACTGCGCGCTCCGGTTCCCCTCCTCCTGCCCTATTCGATTGGCTGTGGCTTCTTCACAAGTCTCGGCTTCGATGGCCGTCTCGGGGTGGTATGTCCGGTTCAAGGGCAGGTGGGTAGTTCACGAGAGCGTTGGCGAGCCCGAGGCTACGAAGCGGTATTCGAAGTGGCTTCGCCTTTCGAGCCGGACGCTCTTAGACGTGCCGCGACGAAGCTCGCGGCTGCGGGATGCGGTATGGTTGTTCTCGACTGCGCCGGGTACGGCCGGGAGCATGCTCGGGCTCTCGCCTCGATTACGCACCTCCCGGTTGTCTCCCTAAGAAGCTTGATGTGGAGTGTGTTGGCGCTGCTGTAGGTCGCCCCGGACGAAGGGAGCGTGGGACTTGGGTGTGATGGACATTGCCATCATAGGCGGCACTCTTGTGACCATGGATGCCGCGCGCAGGCTTGTTCCCAACGGCTTGGTCTTGGTGAGCCAGGGAGTCATTAGGTACGTGGGTCCGGCGGACCGATGCAACTCGTGGGCGGCAACGACGGTACTGCGGGCCGATAGAAAGCTGGTTCTACCGGGACTCATTGATGCACACGGTCACGCCGGACACTGCATGGTGAGGGCCATGGGCGACAGACCTGACCTCGACTGGCTCAAGGTTGCGGAGGAGGTCTACTTCAGAAGCACCACGGAAGATTCATGGTTTCTCGAGGCTCAACTTGCGGCTCTAGAAAGGGTCAAGTTCGGTGTGACCTGCGGCTACTCAATGATTGGGAGTATCCCCCGATGCGATGACCCTCGCTATGCCTTGGGCCATGTGCGAGGGACAAACAGTGTCGGGCTGCGCGAAGTGATTGGTGTGGGACCTGGGCTTCCGCCTTGGCCCAAGACCGTTTGTTGCTGGACCGATGGCAGGAGGAAGACGCTACAGTGCTCGATGGAGAGGACCTTGGAGGTCACCGAGCAGCTTCTTCATATGTGGCGGGGCGGCCAACTCGGCTCGCGGGTGGGCATTCAAGTCAGTCCATCGAGAATCGGGGATCCCGCAGTCTTGGGTGACGAGGCTCTTCGTAGGCAGACGGAGGAAGTCAGGCGACTAGCGGACGAGTATGGGGTCATGGTTCACTCTCATGCCTATTCAGGGGCGATTGACTATGCATACCGGCATCTGGACGTGCTTGGCCCTCGTACAGTGCTCGCTCACTGCACCGGGATAACCGAGCAAGAGGTAAGGTTGTTGGCTCAGACGGGGACACACGTAGCGCATTGCCCGAGTGCCAGAGCCGCAGTAAGAGGCAGGTGCCCGGCGCCTGAGCTGATTGATGCGGGCGTCAATGTGGCGCTTGCCACCGATGGCTCTGGTCCCGACAGGACGTTCTGTCTCCTGAAGGAGATGCGAGTCGCGGCCATAGTCCACCGAGCCTATCTCCACAGTGACGCAGTCCTGCCGCCTGGCAAGCTACTGGAGATGGTGACCATCGATGCCGCGCGGGCACTCGGGCTTAGCGACGTTGTCGGGTCTCTGGAGGTTGGGAAGAGGGCTGACATCATCATCGTAGATGTGAGTCAACCACATCAGGTTCCTTTTGCCATGCCGGTCCACAGACTAGTGTACACCACCTCTGGCCAGGATGTGGACTCTGCAATCATAGATGGGCGCGTTGTCATGGAAGGGCGCAGGATCCTGACAGTCGACGAAGAGAGCGTGCTCTCTGAGTGTCAAGGGGAGTTCGAGCATATCCTGACACGGTCGGGCCTACGGTGGGCACTTGAAACCCGCCCCGACATGTGGACACAGTCCAGGTACTCAAGCGTGTCCCCGGTTCAAGCCCCTAACGAGGCCTACTGCCCCACTACCTCACCGGACGCAAAGGTTGGAGACGAGAGCCGTGGTTAACTCCTCCCAAGTTGTTGCGGGCCCGCGCCTCACAGTATGCGCGGCCCAAAGTGCGACCATGCCAATTGACCTGTCTGCACTCCGGGCTGGCCTCGGCGGGACCGCCGCCGTGTGTGCGGTAGACCTTCCGTTTGGCAGCCCTGAGGGTCCGAACCGGTCAGCAATCCTCCGGGCGTGGGATGTCATGTCGAGGTGCGACGGGCTGTTCGTGCGATCGGGGAGTGTTCCGGCTGTGCTTATCGACCGGTGCGGCCGGCTGAGATGCGTCGCCGTTCATGGAGTTGGCGTCGAGCAAGTGGATGTGGAGGCCTGCTGGGCGCGGGGCGTCGAGGTGACGAATGTCCCCGGTGGAAACGCCAATGCCGTCGCTGAACTGGCCCTGGCACTGATTCTGGACCTGGCCCGGAGCGTGAGTAGACAGGACCGCAACGTGCGCCGCGGACATTGGGACACCTGTAGGGTCATCGGTCGCGAGCTACAGGGGGCACTCCTCGGAGTGCTCGGGTTCGGAAACGTTGGGCGGCTGGTCTCCCAGAAGGCCTCTGCTCTCGGGATGTCGGTACTAGCCAACGATGCCATGCTGACGGACGCCTCAATACGTGCTGGCGGTGCTGAACCCGTGGGGCTAGAGGAGCTTTTCTCGCGGTCGGACTTCGTCAGCGTTCACCTGCCAATGACGGAGCAGACTCGCCACCTTGTGGATCGCCGATTGCTGGGCCTGATGAAAGCAACAGCCTATCTGGTCAATACCTCTCGAGGCGGCGTGGTAGACCAGGAGGCGCTTGCCGATGTCCTGGAGACCTGCCACATCGCGGGTGCAGGCCTAGACGTGCAGGATCCCGAGCCGCCGCTGCCCGGCGGCAGGCTGGAGCAAGTCGATACTGTAGTCTTGCTGCCCCATTCCGCCGGCTCGACAAATGAGTGCCTTGCGACGATAGCTAGGCTTGCTGGTGAAGACATTGCCCGGGTGCTCACGGGCAAGAACGCCCTCAACTTCATTCGGGGTAGACTCGTCTCGCGATGAGGTATGAGGCCGGGTTACGACCATTGACCCACTTGGTCGGGCTGCAACCGCACCCGTACCGAGTGGCTGTGTCGTTCCGGAACCTTCCTCAGTCGATAAGGCGGTGGACGCTTCCCCGTCGTGGTCTTCAAGATGTCCCTACTCGGCCATCTCTACCGATCACTGTAGCCACCGGTTGTAAACTCCCCGATAGCAGCGGTTGAGAAATCCCCGAAAACAGCGGAAAGAAATCCCCACCCCGCCTGGCCTTGTACAGTGGGTAGTGACAATAAAGAGACCTAGAACCTTGCGGTGCAAGCGTTTGGAGGGTACGCAGGCGTGGCGGGTGCGGGGGTTTTGCCTACACGCGGTTGGGGCGTGGTGTCGGGAGCGCGTAGTAGCGCGGCGGCGGCTTGACCCCGAGGGTGTCGTGAGTATTCCGCTTAAATCCGTCCACCGATTCCGATCCAATTCGTCCACCGATTCCGATTGAACCCGTCCACCGATTCCGTTTCAAATCGTCCACTGATTCCGATGAAATCGTCCACCCTTGAGCGAAGCGGCGCCGGATAC